>ERZ795057.7-NODE-7-length-225479-cov-8.427448_pt1 | contig 225479 bp, 199 predicted proteins | sample MGYA00375141_ERZ795057 | MGnify/ENA primary metagenome ERZ795057 (study PRJEB30186, sample SAMN05720163) | activated sludge metagenome | isolation source: Anaerobic digester | place: Hong Kong | collected 2015-01-26 ...
AAGATGATTTCACTGTAGAGGAGAGAAGCGTATTTCAGATAATCAGAAGCGGTATTTCTGATTTTGATGATATACTTAAGCAATCAGGATTGGATATTTCATCTCTGAATTATCACCTGACCATTCTAACCCTGAAAGGAGTGATAGATGTTGTTGGAAGTAAGTACGAGAGCAAAATTTAAAAGAGTAATTCTTTTCTTTAGCATGGCCGCTTTTGTCAGCATTTCTTCATTTTCAATGATGTTTGAGATAGGTGGTGGATATCGTTTTGCTCCGGGAGATATATCAAAACACGGAATAAACATAGATACAGGTATATTCAACGATTTCAACGATATTATTGAGCTTGATATTGCTTATCACCCGCAATTTCTCAGTAGTTCCGGCGAAGAATCAGCCACACCGACTATTTTCTGGAATTTTGATGCCGATGCCATGATTCCATTGTTGGGTAGACAGGACGGAATGGAAGGGTACAGATTTGGAATTTATACGACTTTTGAATTTGGCAGTTTTTATTCATCTTATACATTAGACGCTACACCAGGAACGACTGAAGCAAACAACTCTGCTTGGGATAATGCTGATTATTGGCTTGGTGCCGGTGTTTATGGCCAGTATTTTCTTGATCCGTGGTTATTCGAAATGTCTTTAGGTCTTCCTGTCATGAACAGTTACAAAAATCAGGATATTTTTGATCAGCTTCTCGGTAGTTTCACTTTTAAAGGAAGGTATTTTATTAAAAGTGATCAGCATAATTTTAAAGATCATCTTACGATAGAATTTGAAATATCGACGCGAAAAGTAGGACTTTCAGCAATATTTTTAGAACCATTTTAACGGGAGTAAAAATTGAAACTTGAAAAATATATTCAAAAAGCAGGCATAACAAGCAGAAGAAAAGCCTCTGATATTATCGAGTCCGGACGAGTAAGAGTAAATGGAAAGATCATAAAGGAATTCTGGGCTCAGGTAGATGAGAAAAATGACAGGATAGAAGTCGATGAAACCCCCATATTGATAGAGAAGAAGGAATATTATCTTTTTAATAAACCAAGAGGTTATATTACCTCTTTAAAAGATCCTTATAAATCAAGGACCATTATGGATTTCCTGAACAAGTACCACGATATCGATGTCAGAGTCCACCCGGTAGGGAGACTTGATAAAGATACCGAGGGACTTTTGATTCTGACAAACGACGGAGACCTTACTTATAAAATTCTTCATCCCAAGATGAAGGTGGAAAAAGAATACCTTGCCAGAGTATCAGGAATCCCAGATGATGAAGATGTAGAACTCTTCAGCAAAGGGTTTCAGTTAAAGAACTTTTATGCGTCGCCGGCAAAATTATTCATCGATAAAAAAGAAAAGGATGCTTCATGGATCAGAATTATCATCAAAGAAGGAAAAAAGAGGCAGGTCAGAAGAATGTGTTCGTTTATTGGCCATAAAGTCCTGTATTTAAAAAGGATACGAGTGGGTACATTTACACTTGAAGGCATTGAGAAAATAGGTTCTTTAAAACGCTTGAGTAAAGACGAGATTGAGAAGTTTATAAAAGATAATGGAATATAAACAAATCTGGGGGTGTTTCTTTTGAATAACAGGCTTTATTTAACAATGATCATTCTTTTTCTGTTCTTTTCGGTATTTACAGCTGCAAAACAAACCTCTGAACTGTTGCTTGAATTGAAAAGTCTTCAAAAACAGGTAGAGTTTTCAAATGAATTGAACGATGAGTCTCTTCTCGAAGATTCAATCGATTCCATCAACAAATTAATATTAAACAATCCTGGAAATATGGATTTTGAAGCTAAGGCTTATGTTGTACTCGGTGATGCTTATTTTTATAGAGGAAACTTTTTATCGGCTCAGCAGAATTATCAGAAGGCCATCGACCTGTTACCCGAAACCGGCGCAGAATATCCTTATTGTCTTTATTCCATGATTTATTCCTATTACTACCTTTTAAACACAACAACAGATACCTATAGGCAGAATTATATCAACAATGCAACCATTCTGCTCGATAAGCTTTATTCGTATGAGGAGTATCGTCAGGATTCGTTGTTACTCAGAGGAATGATCTTAAAAGAGAACAAGGACTATTCGGGGGCAGTTGGAGCGTTTGAACAGATAAACTCTGCTGAATTAACCGGTTTGGCTTCCTATTATAAAGGACTGATCCTTTATCAACAGGGGAATTATCCATCTGCAATACTCGCTTTTCAAAAGGCATCGGATAATGGAGAAGATAAAGATTTAATCGCCGCCAGTATATATCAGGTTATCAATGCAATGATCAATCTAAAGAATTATCAGGATGCAATAGTCTATTCTGAAAAACTGATTCGGGATTTTGGAAGTTCAAGGTATAAAAACGAGATCTTTAAACAGCATGTTGAAATCTTGTATAGAACCGGTGATTATCAGAACGCTAAAAAATATATAGAAAATATCCTCTTGAATGCATCGGATAATCAATCTAAAATGGAGGCCTACAATGTAATCGGGTGGCTTGCCTATGAGACAAATAACCTGAATGAGGCCGTCCAGAACTGGAAAAATGCAATCAACGCCGGATTTTCACAATACCCATCACAGGCCTTTGAAATCGCTAAAACCTGTATAGAGGCCTTAAGCGAGACGGGGGATTATACAAGGACCCTTTCTTTTCTTAATGAGATAAAAGCTCAATTTCCAAACAAGAAAACGGAAATAGATCTGGAAACGGCAAAAGTATATATGAATACCAACCGATATGCACAGGCTGAACAATTATTAAATTCCGTACTCTCCACTGGACTTTATTACAATGAAGTGAATTATTTAACGGCTCTTTTGAATCGAGAAATGAACAATTCGCGTGTTGCTTTGGATTATATCAGAAGGGTAATTAATTCAGGTAATGCCTCTTATGTCTATAAAGGGTATCTTTTTGAAGGGGATCTGTATTTTCAATTGTCGGATTATTCCAACGCAAAAATTTCCTACGAGAATGCGATGAAAATAGCCGATGATTTTGGACGGTTGCAATGCCTTTTAAATTTGGGAATTGTCGAAATGGAGTTAAAAAATTATAATCAGGCCAAGGATTATTTTAATGAATTGAAATCTAAAAATCTTACCGATCTTGATGCATCTCTGACAGGGGCATTATACCTTGCCGAAGTTTATTATAAAATGGGAGATAACAACAACGCCGTTAAAGAATACGATTGGATTATTGAAAATGACAAAACCGGAAAATATATTTCTAATTCCATGATGAAGAAATACGATATTTTACTGAGTGCTACATCTGCAAACTATGATTCTATCATTACTGAGCTTGATAAACAGATTAATTCCACATCGGATCTTGTGTTAAAAGATGAGCTGAAATTCCTGAAGGCCGAGGCCTATATGAAAAAAGGAGATCTTCTAACGGCTTTTAATTTCTGCAGAGATGTTAATTTTGACAGATTATCCGCTTCTTCCAAGGCTGCCGTTTTGTACATCAGGGGAAAATATTTTATCAGTCAAAACAACGAGACAGAATTGCAGTTAAATTTTGATAATCTGATAGAAAATTATCCCAATTCGCCTAAAACCCCATGGGCTATGCAGGATTATGCCCTTTATTACTATAACAACCAGAACTATAATCAATCAAAGAATTTATTTTTTAATCTTCTGACAAAATATCCGGAGTTTCAGAAAGTGGATGTAGCCTATTTTTATATAGGCTTATGCTATGAAAAAATGGGGGAATCTGATCAGGCAAGACAGATTTTCAGTACATTCCTTGAGAAATTTCCTGAATCGGCAAGGACAGATGAAGTCAAACAGCATTTAAGCTGGTTAGAATAATGGAGGCGAAAAATTTTGACTGACCAACAACATCATTTAAGGGCTTATGGCAAATTAAACCTGTATCTTGATGTTCTTGAAAAAAGAAGAGATGGATTTCATGATATTATCACCTTATTTCAGACGATAGATGTTTATGATGATGTGATAATTTCTGAGATTGAGGGGAAAGAGATTCTGTTCAGTTACTCATATGATGATGACATTCCTTTCAAACCAGTATTAAAATGGGATATGAGCAACACGGTGTTCAAGGCGATTAAAGCGCTGGAAAATCACATTGGAGATAGTATAACCGGTTATGCCATTCACATTTTGAAAAGACTTCCACCCGAATCGGGTCTTGGTGGAGCCAGTTCGGATGCGGCGGTAATTATAGATTTTTTTGCCGAGAAATACTCTCTCACATTGAGTGAGAAAATAAAGATCGGTAATCAGGTTGGTTCTGATATTGCTTTCTTTTTTTATCAGGGAACCGCAATAGGAAGTGGAAAAGGGAACGAGATCAAGAAATTGGAAAGTTTGCCGCAGTTTCCAGTCATGGTCTGTCAACCTAAAATGACATTTTCTACACCCAAAATGTATTCAGTAATTGATTATTTGAGGTTTGAGAATTGGGAAACTATAGAGGATGTGGAAAATGTGAGTGATTTCGAGTCGGATATAGAAGATGATCAGATAGGTGATAAAGTCCTCGATGATTGGGAGGATGATGATATAGATACCTGGACTCCTCATGATGAGATTAACAGGATCTATGATTCTCTCAAAGACCAGGAATCAGCACTGACATTCAACGATTTTGAAAAAGCGGCTGAGGAACTTGAATTAGAAGGATATCTCACTTTTATCGAACTATTTAATGAAATAAAAGGTAAAGCTGTTCTTTTAAAAGGGATGACCGGTTCAGGTTCTGCCCATTTTATCGTTTTTAAATATTCCGTATCAGAAAGTAAAATAAAAAATATATTTGAGAAATTAAAAGAGATTTCCTCATGGGTTAGAATATCAAACTTTAAATAATCTTTTTTTATACAATGTTTTACATATTCTTAACATCGTTGAATTGTATCTCTGTGATATAATCACCCGGTAAAAAATCCTGTTTTTGCAAATAAGGCAAAGACCAAAATGACCGTAGGAGGTAAAAAGTGAGAATTTATGAATTAATGTTTATTTCAGATCCAAGAATTCCTGAAGAACAGAGAGAACTTGGCATCGAGAAAGTAAAACAGACGATTGAAGAAAAAGTCAATGGCGTAGTTGAGAAAGTTGACAGATGGGGAGTCAGAAAGCTTGCCTATACTCTTCCAAAGACAAAACTCACTGAAGGAGATTACACTGTAATCCTCTTCAGAGCTGATGGTGGAGATCTTGAACCACTTGAGAATCTCTTCCATGTCACACCGGAATACATCAGAAAACAGATTGTGAGAAGAGAAGATATAGAAAAAGAGGAAAGAAAGAAACTTCTTCAGAGCAGAAATAACGGGGGTCTTGAAATAGAAGAGGAGATTACCGTTGAAGAAGTTTCATCAGACGAAGAGCCTGAATTCGACGTTGAAGAAAAAGGCGAATAAAAATGGCTATCAGCTATAACAAGGCAATTCTGGTTGGCCGTTTGACTGCGGATCCTCAGGTGTCCTATTCTTCTAATGGTTTAATGATTGCAAAATTCACATTAGCCGTTGATAGACAGTTCAGGAAAGATAATCAGCAGGGTGGACAGGAAACTGATTTTCTGAGAATAGTTGTTTTCGGAAAACAGGCTGAATTTGCATCCAATTATCTTGCAAAGGGAAGACTTGTGATGATTGAAGGAAGGATCCAGGTATCCCGTTATCAGGCTCAGGATGGAACCGCAAGATATTCGACGGATATAATAGCTGAGACTATAAGATTTATGGAAACCAAGAGAAGTTCCGAGGATTTTGACAGAAGATCCGGCGGGATGAATGATTTTTCAAACAAACCATTTGACAACGAAGAAATCGTTACAAACACCGATGATGTGTTTGATGGTCCTGGCGAATCAGGTGACGATGAGGTACCGTTTTAATTAAGAACGAGGAGGAATAATAATGCCACAGAATAGCAATAATAATAGAGGAAGAAAAGGAAAAGATCAGAAATTCAGAAGAAGAAAAAGAAGAAAGTGTGCCTTGTGCTCCAAGGATACAAATTTTGTTGATTATAAAGATTTAAATTTCCTTAAGGAATATATTTCAGATAAGGGAAGGATTATTCCAAGAAGGATCAACGGAAGTTGCGCAAAGCATCAGAGGACTATCAAAACGGCAATCAAGAGAGCGAGACAGATGGCCCTCCTTCCGTATACGAGATAATTTTTTGACAAGAGAAATTCATTGTGATATAATCATCGCGAAATAACCAATTGAATAATATTTAGGCATAGAGAATAAAGAGCGCCTCGTTGAATGAAATCAACGTGGCGTTTTTTGTTTTAAGGAGGATGATTTATGCAAGCAGTAGTTGTTGGTGCCGGAGTTGTAGGTTCTTTGATTGCTCGAGAACTGACAAAGTATAATGTGAACGTTACCCTTATCGAAAAAGAAGAAGATGCCGGCTGGGGAGTAACAAAAGCGAATTCCGCGGTAATTCATGGTGGATATGATGATCCACCCGAAACCATAAGAGGAAGGTTCGCCGCAAAGGGAAATCAGATGTACACTGAACTTTCAAAAGAACTTGGTTTTGATCTGAAAAGAATCGGTTCATACGTTCTTGCCTTTAATGAAACGGATAGGCCTTATCTCGAAGAACTTTTGGAAAAAGCGGAGAAAAACGGTGTACCCGGCTGTGAGATTCATGATAGAAATTTAATTCTTCAAAAGAATCCGAATATCAATAAAGAGGTAATTGCTGGATTCTGGTGTCCTACGGCGGGAATTACAGAACCATGGATGGTTGCCATATCAGCGGTAGAGAATGCGGTATTAAACGGTATGGATTTCAGACCGGGAGAAAAAGTTCTCGAAGTGATTACAGACGGCAAGAATGGTAGAAAATCCGTTTCAGGGGTTAAAACGGATAAAGGGTTATATCCTTGTGATATTCTTGTTAATGCCGCCGGACTCTTTGCGGATGAAATAGCTGAAATGGCTGGTGCAGATTGTCCCAAATTACATCCTCGAAAAGGCGAATACATCCTACTTGACAAAAAGCTTGGCAAGATAGTTACAAACATTCTTTTCCCGGTTCCATCAGCGGTTTCTAAAGGCATTCTCGTGCTGCCAACCGTAGATGGCGGTATCTTACTCGGACCAACAGCCTGGGACATGGAAAGGGATCAAAAGCAGGATACCTCTACAACATCGGAGGGGCTCGCAGAAGTAAAGGCCAAAACCACCGAAATGGTAGAAAATCTTGATTTTTCCGCCACGGTAAAGATATTTGCCGGATTAAGACCCGAAAGTCCACAGAAAGATTTCACTATCGGCTCCACTAATATATACGGTTTTATCAATGCAGCAGCTATGCGCTCACCTGGACTAACTGCCGCTCCGGCAATCGCCAAACATATAGTTGAAGAAGTTCTTATCAAAGAACTCGCTTTTGATATCAATACAAGAGATGATTTTGATCCTATTTTACCCCCTTATCCCACACTCTCTGAAGATGATCCTGAAGTATGGGCTGAGATGGTAAAAAAGAACAGCGACTTTGGTAAGGTTGTATGTGTTTGCAATAAGATTACCGAAGCACAGATCATAGAAGCGATTAAAAGAGGTGCAAGAACTGTAGATGGGGTGAAATTCAGAACAAGGGCCAGTTTTGGCAGATGTCAGGGTGGTTTTTGTCTTCCCAGAATTACCGAAATTATTTCCAGGGAATTGAATATCCCTATGAATAAGGTTAAATTCAGAAGCGGAAATACTGAACTGTTATCCGGGAAGGTGAGAAAATGAGAGAGATTAATTTAGATGCCCTTGTAATAGGCGGTGGTGCTGCCGGTATGGCGGCAGCGGTAGAATTGACAAAAAATGGTTGTAAGACCATTTTGATCGAAAGAGACGGAAATACCGGTGGTGTATTGAATCAATGTATTCATAATGGGTTTGGCTTACACGTTTTCAAAGAGGAACTCACAGGCCCGGAGTATGCTGACAGATATAGAAAAATCATAAAAAATGAATTAATTGATGTTCACTCACAGCAATTTGTTCTGGAAGTAAACCCTCAAAAAAGAGAAGTTATCACCGTAGGCACAGAAGGACTTACCTGCTACAAACCAACGGTATTAATCATGACAACAGGAGCCCGAGAAAGACCTTTCAGTAATTTAAGAATACCTGGATCAAGGCCTGCAGGTATTTATACAGCTGGAGTCGCACAGAAGTTTGTCAATCTCCAGAACTATTTACCCGGCGAAAAGGCCTTTGTACTTGGAAGCGGAGATATAGGGCTGATTATGGCAAGAAGACTGACGCTTGAGGGAATGAAAGTACTTGGGGTCGCCGAACTCATGCCTTTTTCAGGTGGTCTGGCAAGAAACATCTCTCAATGTCTTGATGACTATGATATCCCCCTTTATCTTTCGACAAGCGTGGTTAAAGTAAAGGGGAAAGAACGATTAGAGTCTATCATACTGATGGATTTCACACCGGACACATTACAACCGATACCCGGTACCGAAAGAGAGATCAAATGTGATACATTGATCCTTTCAGTAGGCTTATTGCCTCAGAATGAACTGATAGAATCCTTCGTCGATATTGATCCCGTAAACAGGGGTGTTATCGTTGATTCTCATCAGCAAACTACCCATCCTTGGATTTTTGCGGCGGGAAATAACGTTGCAGTTTATGACCTGGTCGATTTTGTAACACTTGAAGGAATTCACGCCGGGAAATCAGCAGCTGAGAAGATAAAAAACGGTTTTAACGAGGTAGAAAAGATCAACGTAACGAGAGGCGAGAATGTTGGGGCGATAACCCCTTTACAATGCTGTCTGGATGATAAAGAGTTTAAATTCTATATCAGACCAAGAAAAAACATCAAAAAGGGGCGTCTTCTCATCGGTGATGGTATCGTAAATAAAATAGAAATGGGCCTTAAACCGAGTGAAATGATAGATATAACCATTACAGCGAAGCATAAGGCAAATATTAGAGAAATAGGTCTGAATAATCTGAAAGTGGAGATTCAGGAGGTAGAATGATGGAAAACAGAAAGATAACGTGTATTTCATGTCCTCTTGGATGTGAATTATCGGTTGAATTTGATAGTGATACGGTAAATGTTACGGGAAACAGATGTCCAAGAGGGGCGGAATATGCCATCAATGAGATTCGAAATCCTAAAAGAGTGGTCACTTCCAACGTCAGAGTGGTTGGGGGGAAATATCCACTGGCCAGTGTCAAGACAACGGGTGCTATTCCAAAGGAAAGAATCTTTGATCTAATAGAAAAATTAAAGGATATCTCATTAGAGGCACCGGTAAAAATAGGACAGATTGTTTATTCTAATTTGTTCGATACCGGTTTTGATGTGGTTGTTACAAGACCCATAGAAAAAAGCAACTAAAACGGGGGTGCCCCCCCGTTCTTTATTAAGGAGTGAGAGGGTATGTTACTGACAAAAATTACCATTACCATCAAAACCGATGATGTGTTTTCATTAAAAGAAAAAAGATCTGTTGTCAGAAACATAAAAAATTATGTTCAGAAGAATTTTAATGCCTGTATTTCTGAAAGTCATGATAACGATTCACTGAGGCGTATTGGTTTTACTATCGGAATTCTTCTGTCTCATCCGGATGAACTGAGTTCAATTCTCGATACAATCACTCTGCACATGGAAGAAATAAGTACCGGGATGATTGAAAACGAATCTCATGATTTTATTTAAAACAGAGTAGTATTCAGATATAAAAGAAAGAATAATTCTGAAAGCATAATTGAGAATCCAAGCACATCTCCCGTTATCCCATTTATTTTTTTTCTGGAATACAAAGAAATGACTATCCCGAGAAAAAAAGAAGCGGCTACCCAAAATAGTAATTTTACTGAAAGAACTATTAAGGGAACTGCAAGTAACAAGACGGGAACACAATATTTTTTGGGATAGGGAAAATAAAGCTGACCAAGACCGTTTTGGGTTGCAGGTTTAGAAAACGCCAGTAGGAATATCGGTGTAATTCGGCCAAATACGGGAAAAATATACCAGTAATCGTTGGAATCAATGACACATATGATTTCAAGGATGATGAAAATGGTCCCAAATAACAGGGCAAATGCACCGGTATTAGAATCTTTCATGATCCTCAATCTTTCTTCTACAGATTTATGGGAGGGGAAAAAACCATCTATACAATCGAGAAGGCCATCAAAATGAAAATATCCGAAGAAAAGATAGTAAATCAGTATCGAAATAATCCTGGATATATGTCCGGGAAACAGAAAATTAACGGCATTATCGGTGATATATAAAATAAACGCTGCAATATACCCTATGACAGGAAAATAGATCGTTGATCTTTGGAAATTTATGTTATTTATTTTTGGAGCACGAATCCTCGATAACGTTCCCAACGCAAGAAAAAAATCATCAATCACTGCTTTTCAGTTCCCTTACAAGTTTACTCGTTTCGCCCCATTTGAAAAGTTCTATACATACCGGAATATTCTGTAAAAGGGGATGCTTGGTGATAAATGTCTTAAAATCGGCTATTTCCTGTTTCGTAGGATAAATATGAGCCTTTTTTTCATCTGCGCCATGAAAATGAATTTCCTTTATCCCGTCACAAAATCTTTTATAAAACTCACTGATGGATCTTTTTTCAAATAAAAGATGGCCATAATCCATTGTAATGAGCAGATTATCTGATTCGTCTTTTAAATAGTCGACAAAATCAAAAAACAAATCATTCTCAAGGTTTTCAATCGAGATCGAAGCTCCTTTGTTGTCTTCCATGGTCGTAAAATAAAAATCAGCGAGTTTCTTGAAATTGACAAAGGGATGTAAGGTCATATTAATGCATTCAAAATCTTTAAAAAAGTCAAAGGCTATTTTCGCATTCTCAAGGTTGTCCGTGGGAAGATGAACCGAAATGTTGGTCAATTCAAGGATTTTTTCGATTTCTTTTTGGAGTAAATCTGAAGTCGTTTTATTCCATGTGTAAACAAGAAGTTCACAAAATTCCAATTGATCTTTTATATGTTCAACATTTTCAAGATATGTTCCCCGTATTTGCCATGAAGTCGCTCCAATCATCATTTTAACCTCATCTCCAATCCGCAACATGTAAAATACACTTCATCGTAAAATGCTGCAAGTTTTTTATTCGTCCTTCCTAAATATTTAACATAATTTCTTGAAAGTTCATTGGCTGGAATAACACCCGATCCGCATTCATTTGTTACCGTAATCAACGTAAGAGGAGCGTTATCCGCTTCCATTAAAGTTGAAAGAAATAGATTCACCGAGTCTGAAATAGTCTCTTCATCTGCCTCTATCAGCATATTTGAAATCCACATGGTTATACAATCTATAACAATGACCTCAGACTTCAGCGTTAAGGCCTTTTTAAAGGCGGCCGCAAGGTTCAAGGGTTCTTCTATGGTAGAATACCGGTCCCCTCTTTCTCTTTTGTGAGCCTTAATTTTTTCATTCAATTCCCCATCGAGATACCTTGCCGTGGCTATAAAGGTTCTTTTCCCCATCACACCATCGGCAAGCCTGATAGCAAGGCTTGATTTGCCCGAGGCTTGACCTCCGGTAATTAATATTTTTTTCAATTTCACTCTCCTATTCCAGTTTACCGATTAATCGTACATTTCTCTCTTTAATGTTATCATAAGGTGCCGTAAAAACGCCACAGGTTGCAGGACCTGCGGATTTCGAAAATATTGTATCATGAATTCTTTTGAAATTTAAAAAATCAGAGTTGGCTATTGCTTCTAATAAGCTGATTTCTTTTTCTATTCCCTTAGAACCACAGGGAATAAAATCATGAATATCATAGTTTTCCAGCAAACTTTCTATATCATTCGGATTGAGATTTTCCTCCTCATTTTCTAGGACTTCCGTTCCCACACGAGGAAAACCAAATAAATAAACCGAATCTCCTTTCTCTGACATCTTCCATTTAAGATACTCTGCTTTTGCTATAACGGTAATACTGAAGGCGGTCATCACCGTCTGAAAATTTTCCTCCGTACTCCCATTGATCTGTATGTCATCAAGAGAGTATTTTGCACACTCTGATTTAATCGCCGTGTAAATATTCTTTCCAGTAACATCCCATTCATTACTTACATTTGAAATAATGATAAGTGGTTTTGCGCCTACCGCATAAATTTCATTTAAGCAGACCCGAAGACAGTATTTTGCTGAAACTCGGGGGTCAACCTGCAGGGCATCATAGGGTTTATTCCCTATTGATCCAATAGAATCACAGGCAATAATCATGAAATTATCTTTATAATCCGATGATGTCGTTAAAACGGTGATATCTCTCAAAGTTTTTACAATCTGCATCCAAAGCACCTCGACATTAAGTTTTTCCAATGACTTTTTCATTATAACAGATAACGAAAATAATCATGCTATAATAAGATAAGTTAAGTTTATTTGCTGTGATACGAATTTTTAAATAATTCTATTTTTATTCCAGGGAGGTTTTTGAATGAATAAAATCAGCAATTCTGACTATGAAAAAGAGTTATTGAAATTACAGATAGAATTGGTTAAATTACAGAGATGGATAAAGGAAAAGGGATTAAAAGTAGTCGTTATATTTGAAGGAAGAGATGCGGCGGGCAAAGGAGGGGTTATAAAAAGAATCACTGAAAAGTTGAATCCCAGAATCTGCAGAGTTGTAGCTCTCGGTATCCCTTCGGATAAAGAAAAAACACAATGGTATTTTCAGAGATATGTGACTCATTTACCCGCGGCCGGGGAGATGATCCTTTTTGACAGAAGCTGGTATAACAGAGCGGGAGTGGATAGGGTCATGGATTTTTGCACAGATTATCAGTACAAGGAATTTTTAAGAAGTTGTCCGGAGTTTGAAAGAATGCTCATAAGGTCAAAAATAAAATTGATCAAGTACTGGTTCTCAGTCAGTGATGAGGTTCAGGAAAAGAGATTCCAGGACAGAATCAACGATCCGACAAAACGATGGAAAATTAGTCCAATGGACCTTGAAGCCCGTTCAAAATGGATGGAATATTCAAAGGCAAAAGATGAAATGTTTAAATACACAGATACAAAACAATCTCCCTGGTTTGTCGTTAATGCCGATGTAAAAAAACTTGCACGACTGAACTGTATACATCATCTGCTGAATCAATTTGAATATGAAGATCTTCCAAATCAGAAGATCAAACTGCCGCCAAGACAAGCAGATGAAAATTACATAAGACCCCCTATGTCTGATCAGACATTTATTCCGGAAGTCTACCCCAAAAAGAAGGATAAAAAAGAGAAATAAAACTTATCGGGAAAATCATTACTCCCTCCACTCATCTCACGTATAAAGCAAGAGATGAGTGGAGGGATGATGCGCGGCTATTGATTAAAGGGTGAGCACTCTCTCAATATCAATAGTCGATGTATGTTTATAACGTATTGTAGCACGGCCAATTCTTTCATCTGGTCCTATGCCAACCGATTTAAATCCTCCGTTTATAGCCGCTTCAATTCCGGCTTCAGCGTCTTCAAACACCACACATTCTGAAGGCAGACAGTCTATCTTCTCTGCCGTATACAAAAAGAGATCGGGAGCTGGTTTTGTAGTTTCCACGCTGAATCCGTCTGCAATAAAGTCAAACAGATTATTCGCATTCAGATTGTCTATGACCCTCTTGGCATTTTTACTCGCAGATGCAATGGCTGTTTTAATATTCCTACCTTTTAAAGAAACAATCAAATCCCTGATGCCGGGTAAAAAATCTCCTTCGTTTATCTTATCCAGTGATTGTACATAATATAGATTTTTTCTTAGGCATAGCTCCATTCTTTTTTTCTCGCTTAATTCCTTGCCATTGTACTCCAGGATTATTTCAAGAGATCTTGTCCGTGAGACCCCTCTCAATTTCTCATTAAGTTCTCTGTTAAAAATAAGTCCCTCTTCTTCGGCCATCTTCTTCCATCCAAGATAATGGTATTCAGCAGTATCTGTGATAACACCATCAAGATCAAATATGATACCTTTTATCATTCTTTCACCTCAAAAAAATCAAGGCGAGTATCCACCCGCCTTTCATATCATTTTCTCAATATCATGACCTCATTAGAATTTATTTTCCCATCAAATTTTTTCTTTTTATAATTTGAGAGTAAAACTGAATGATAATCAGAAAAATTCGTGTTCTCAATTTCAAATTCTGATTCTGAAAAATTCAGAATGATCAGTAATTCTTCATCATTATATCTTCGTTTATAGGCGAGTATATCTTTGTCGATATCTATCAGTTCTATTGTTCCGAACTTTATTGCATCGGATGCTTTTCTCAAATGAATGACCGTTCTGTAATAATTGAGGATAGAGTCAGGGTTATCCTTCTGTTTGGCTACGTTGTTTTCTCTGAAATTCTCCGCAAGTGGAAGCCATGGTTCCATATCGCTAAATGAGGCATTTTTACCTTCATCCCACTGCATAGGTGTTCTTTCAGGATCTCTTCCCTTCGCCTCCGGCCAGAAATTGACACCCTCGGGATCCACCATTTTTTCGAACGGAACTTCTACATCCTCCATTCCTAGTTCCTCACCGTAATATATGAAAGGTGTCCCCCTTAAAGTCAGTAACATGGTGGCCATGACCTGAATCATTTTCTCTTTTTCTGATTCTGTTGCAAATCTGGTTGGATATCTCGAAGAATCATGATTTCCAAGGACATAACTTGGCCAGGCAACAGATTGAAAAAACTTCTCTATTTCTTTAATCTTGTCCCTGTATACCTTGGCAGAATAATCTGTAATTTCCTTAAATTCAAAATTAAAGGCCATATTCAGTCTTCCGGGCATTGAATACTGAAAATATGCTGGTGTTCCCATAGGAGACCCTACTTCTCCGATGGTTACCCTCTCATCATATTTCTCTACAAGATCATTGATCTTTTCAACGGCAAGCAGTGTTTCTGGTCTGTCGTTTTCAAAAACTCTGTAGAAATTATGAAATTCTATTTTGGAATTTCTTCCTTCGACTTTCGGATTGTCTCTTAACCTTTCATCTTTATAATACATATTGACAACATCAAACCTGAAACCGTCTACTCCCATATCCAGCCAGAATTTTATCGAATCCATTATCGCATTGACAACCTTGGGATTTCTCCAGTTTAAATCGGGTTGTTCCTTAACAAAAAGATGTAAATAATACTGCTGTCTCGTTTCACTCCATTCCCAGGCAGGGCCTCCAAAATAGGCAAACCAGTTGTTGGGTAATTCGCCTTTCTTACCATCTACCCAGATATACCAGTCTGATTTCGGATTATCTCTCGACGATTCAGATTCGATAAACCAGTCGTGCTTATCCGATGTATGATTATAAACCTGATCAACAATAACCTTAATTCCTTTTTCATGAGATTTTTCAAGTAATTCTTTAAAATCATCAAGTGTACCAAACATTGGATCAATATCAAGATAATCACTGATATCATAACCAAAATCTTTCATCGGTGATTTAAATATTGGCGAAAGCCATAAGGCATCTACACCAAGCCATTCAAGATAATCAAGTCTGCTTATTATTCCTTTTAAATCGCCTATCCCATCCTTGTTGGAATCCTGAAAACTTCTGGGATAAATTTGATAAATTACCGCACCTTTCCACCATTCTCTACTCATTTTTTACCTCCATAAAAAAAAATCCCCCTGTATTATACAGGGGGACTGTTAAAACAATATTATTCAAAAATTGCCGTATATCCCGTTACTTCTTCAAGATCAAGTGCGAGTTCTTCAAGGGTTCCCATTGTATCATCGGATTCTCCACTGATAATACTGTGAACGGCCTTAAAGAATAATGTAGAGACTTCATTGTACTTAGGAGCAGATGCTGTTGATGGTCTTGCAACTGCATTTGTAAATACATCGTAGAGTGATCCGAAGAAAGGAACCGCTTCAAGGACTTCAGGATCAGAATAAAGTGTCTTTATTGTCGGGTTGTAAGAACCAACGATTGCCCTTTCTTTCTGATTCGCATAATTGGCAAGGTAGAATGCGACCTGTGCTGCAAGAGCAGGATCTTTACTGTATTTGCTCACAGCAAGCTGCCATCCGCCAAGTGAAGCAGCGCTTGACCCTTTTCCATGAGGGAGAACACAAACGTCAAATTTGTCTTTGACTGCGCTGTCGTCTCCCTGACCAAGCATGTAAGCATATGGCCAGTTTCTCATGAACATTGCATTTCCACCCTGGAATGCCTTTCTGGCATCTTCTTCGGCAAATGAAAGTACACCTTCAGGGGCAATTGTCCCAATCCAACCGGCAACCTGATCGAGCATCTCAGCCGCATTTGAGTTAGCAATTGTGATTTCCTTGTCTCTGTTGATGATTGTGCCACCATCATTTGAAGCAATCCATTCGAGTGCATCACAGGTGAGACCTTCGTATGCATTACCCTGGAATACAAATCCCCAGAAATCAGGATTTGTCTTTTTTTCGCCTTCCTGAACCACTTTGGCAATTTCTTCGAGTTCATCCCATGTAGCAGGAGGATTCTCAAAACCGTATTTTTTAAGAAGATCTGATCTGTAATAAAGGAGTCCGGCATCTGTAAACCAAGGGATAGCGACGAGCTTTCCATCAACGGTGTTGTTGTCAACGATAGCCTTAAAATGATTTGGCGCATAATCGTATGCACCATACTGGTAAAGATCCACAAAATGCTGCGCAAGATCTCCAGGCCAGATAACATCTACCTGATAAACGTCCACTTCATCACTCTGTGCTTCAAAGAACTGAAGATAAAGTCCAAGTCTGTCCTGTACCATATCAGGTGTATCGAGAACATTTACTTCAACACCCGGGTAAAGTGCTTCAAATTCTGCCGCGGCCTGTCTTGCAAGTTCAAGTTCAATACCTACTGCACCAGCTGCAACTGTAATTGTTTTTGTAGCAAAAACACCTACGGATAACAACGCAACCAATAAAACTGTTAAAAATACCTTTTTCATGTGTTAACCTCCTTAAAATTTCGGGATTTCCCCGTATTATCCTTTAACTGCACCAGCAGTTAATCCTGCGATAATCTTTCTCTGGAAGATAAGTACCAAAATGACTATCGGTATCGTTACTATGACTGCACCGGCCATTATTTCGCCAAATGGTTCCTGTCGTGCAATCTGACCGGTGAAAAGGGATATGGCAACCGGAACTGTTCTCGACTGAGGAGAAATTGTCGTGAATGTTAAGGCAAACAGATATTCATTCCAGGCTGCAATAAACGCTAAAAGGCCTGTTGTTACAAGTGCTGGAGCCGTAAGTGGTAATAAGATGTGATAAAATGTCTGAAACGGAGTAGCTCCATCGACCTGTGCTGATTGCATCAGTTCAACCGGTAGTTCTTTAAAGAACGATGTTAAGACCCAAACGGTAAACGGTAATGTAAAAATCATATAAGATAGTATCATACTCAACATCGGCGGTAGATTCAGGGCATTGATTACGGCGTATAAACCAGCCAGAACCGTTACCTGAGGAAACATGGTCATAGAAAGAACCAGATAGAGTACCGGTTTTTTCCCTTTGAATCTGAGTTTTCCAAGCGCAAACGCGGCAAACGAACCAATGACGAGACAGACGAGTGTCGTCGTTCCTGCAACAATTGTACTGTTTAAAAGACTTCTGACAAAAGTGTTATTCGTGAATACCGCCTTATAATTATCCCAGGTTATAGAAATATTTCCGGCACTATCTCGTGGTAACCAGGTGGCGGGGGTCATCATCAACTGGTTTTCGCTCTTTAAGGATGAATTGACCGCCCAGTAAAACGGAAATACAAGATAGATGAATACGATAATGACAACCACCCAGAACAGGATTCTGTTTATTCGCTTTTTTGTGGTTTTCGTCATGATTGATCAACTCCCAATCCGCGTATATAGATAACCGAGAATATACCGATGATAATAAATATGATAACTCCAACTGCAGAAGATACCCCCATCTCTCTGTTCTGAATCAGTTGGAAATAATTATAGGAAGCCATAGAATACATCTTGCTTTCCATAAGTACCTGAAAAACGTCAAAGACTCTGAGTGCATCCAACGTTCTGAAAATCAATGCAACGGCAAGTGAAGGTTTTAACAGTGGTAAAGTAATCTGAAAAAATTGTCTGACCTTGCTTGCCCCGTCTACCTCAGAGGCTTCATATAATTCCTTTGGAATCATCTGAAGACCGGCAAGGATCAATAAAGCCATATATGGCGAGGTTTTCCAGACATCAACAGCAATCATCGTCGGCATCTGCAAGGCACTGTTTGTAAGAAACGAGGCCTGACCATCGGAAAAACCGAGCCTGTACATAATCATGTTAAAGAACCCTGCCGTTCCAGGCTGTAACATCCATTCCCAGATTCTTGCAGACACGACGGTAATGACCGCCCATGGAATGAGCATAGTGGTTCGCATGAGTCCTTTTGCCTTAAAATTACTGTTTACAACCAAAGCAAGGAAAAAGCCTATCACGGTTTCCATAAGAACTGAAAAAATTGTAAACACCAAAGTATTGCCAATTGCCGTAAGAAATTCTTTATCACGAGCTCCAACAACATATCTTTTTCCAAACCAGTTAAACTGAAAAAGTTCTTTATATCGATACGGTTTTCTTGGCAGAACTGTTATAGCCCGAGTGTAGACGGTTTCCCCAGTTTCTTCATTCTTTACAATTTCTCCAGTTTCCTGATCAACCTGCGGGGGTAATTCGGCAATAGTCATACCAAGCAACTGCGTATAATTATCCAAGCCGACAAAGTGGGTTTCTTCATTACTCGCAAATACTCTATCCGTAAAGCTTGTAACAACCACCTGACCAAGAGGATAAATAGCAACCAAGGCAAGGACAACCAACGTTGGTATAAGCAGCCTGTACGCCAACGATTGCTCTTTTTTCAAGATATTACCCATTGGTGATTTAGTCATAGATCAGCCTCCTTCTATAATTTTTATGTTGTATTTCTTTTGATCAATAACGGTGGAAATTCAATCTGTCTGATAGGTGCATCGGGATTTTTAATCCTTTCCATAAGAAGTTTGGCCCCTGTTTTTCCAAACTCCTCTATCGGTTGTTCTACCGTTGTCAATCCTGCTTTTTCGGTCCAACTTTGATTATCATATCCAACAATAAAAAAGTCCTTCCCCGGATGCAATCCTATCGTCGATGCCACCTGCAGGACCGATAAGGCAAAATTATCCGTCATCGCAAAAATACCGGGGCGTTTAGTTTCAGTAAGCATTTTTTTTATCTGATCAATAGAAGGTCCAAGGCTGTAATCCGCATAGATAACCTGATCATCTTCAAATTTTTTCCCCGCATCTTTCAGTGTTTCCATATAACCTATTATCCTTTCCTTCATATGTTCGTTTTTTATATAGGGATTCGCTGCCGATGAATAAATCGCATAATATTTTGAAACATTTCTTTCCAGCAAATGATTGGCCGCTATTCTACCGCCTTTTCTGTTATTCAAATATACGCAGGAACATTTATCACTTTTTTCCTCAATTAAGACAACAGGTGCATTTATCTCCAATTTTCCGTTAATGATATCGGGTGTTATCGTCATAATCACCACACCCTCTACTTCCTCTATAAAAGATGGATTGCTGATCAACGCTTCATATCTTTTTTTTGAAATAAGCGGATAAATGATACTTTGAAAGTTTTCCTTATCTATTTCATGATCAAAACTCTCCAGTATTCTCCAGTGAAATTCCGATTTCACTTCCGGCATAATCGTAAGAATCCGATCAGATTTCCCACCGGCAAGCGTTCTTGCAAAGAAATTCGGCTTATATCCCAATTTTTCTATCGTCTCAAGAACCTTTTTCCTCGTGTCCTCTTTGACGGAACCGGAATTCAACACTCTGGAAACAGTTCCAACACCAACCCCGGCTTCTCTTGCTACATCGCGTATAGTAATATTTTTAGATCTCATCTATGCACCACTTTTCGTTTTAGTCGTGGAAACGCTTCCATTATAACAAAGTTTTCCACTAAAAAAAAATTCGTTTAAATGGGATTGTCATATATTATAGTTATTTAGAACGAATTATCTTAAGATAGGTATTACTTTCTCTTGTTTTTAAGAAAATTCATTTAATTTCACAGAAGTAGACATGTCAAGAGTGATGAATAACACGAAATTTCCACTTTTTCATATGGAATCGAAAATAAAATATGCTATAATTTCTTGGGTTTTCCTTTTTTCAGTAATTTCAATACCTCCAGGAGGAAAAATGGATTATGTCAAAGTAGGAAAAAAATCCAGCAGAAGACGCTTTTTTCAAATAATAGAAGTGTTTTCAAAATACGGGTTGGGGTACATTTTTAAAAAATTTAATCTAAAAAAACATCCTTCAGATCGTGGAGAACGAGTGCGACTCGCACTCGAAGAGCTTGGAACAACCTTTATCAAACTTGGGCAGATGCTTTCTACACGATATGATCTTCTTCCTCAGGATATCATCCACGAACTGATCAAACTTCAGGATGACGTTCCGCCCATCCCTTTTAGGGAATTCATTGAAGAACTTGAAAAAAGCCTACCCGATTGGAAAAAGGAATTTCTGTATATACAGGAGGAACCGCTTGGTGCCGCTTCTATTGCACAGGTTCATCGTGCATTGCTTTTAGATGGGACCGAAGTCGTTGTAAAGATTCGAAGACCTGGAATCATTAAAACAGTCAACGAAGATATAGATGTTTTGGTAAATCTTGCACATTTTGCCCAAAGTTTCTCACTTTTCAGGGATTTCGATTTGATCCAGATAATTAAAGAATTCGGTTTTTCTATAAACAGAGAGATGGATTTCCTTTCCGAAGCTGAAGCGTTGAAGAAGTTCAACAATTCTTTCAGAATGAATGAGATTATTTTTGCCCCAAAACCATACGATAACTTGTGCAGAGAAAATGTTCTCGTGATGGAATATATCCCGGGAATAAGATTTTCCGAGTTGCTGGAAATGGAAGATACACAGATCCCCTTTAAAGTTGATCGGAAAAAACTTGTAGAAACCGGTGCAGATTGCATGTTTCAACAGGTATTCACTATAGGGTTTCTACATAATGATCCTCACCCGGGGAACCTGATAGCGACAAAAAATAATCGTTTATATTTTATAGACTTCGGTCAGGTTAGTGTTATCGATAAATACACGCGGCGTTTTCTTCTTGAAATGATACTGGCTTTGACGAGAAGAGACTCGGAGTTACTGACCCGGATCCTGATAGAACATTTCCCCATGAAATTAAGTGAAGTGTTTTCTTCAGAAGTAAAAAAAATGTTTGCAAAGTATTACGGAAAACCTCTGACAGAATTCAGTATGTCCGAAATGATAACGGAAACGTTTAAACTGATCAGATCCCATAAGGTTCAGGTCCCCGGTCAATTACTATTGATGGGGAAAGTCATATTGATGATAGAAGGCATTGCGAGAAAACTGGATCCTTCTTTCAACGCCATCACCTTTCTCGATGATTATTTGAGGGAAAGATGGCTGAGTTTATACGCAGACCGAATGGATGCGTTGGAAGAAGAAGGCCTCTGGGGATTTCTGATGTCACCGAGAAACATTAAAAGCATACAGAATATCTACAATTCCGGAAGAATAAAACTTGATTTGGAATCGCGTAAAATAGAAACGCTTCTTCACGGTCTAAAAAATGGATTAAACAGTCTGGCCATATCCATAATAATCGCAGCGCTCCTCATCAGTATTGACAGTTTTGAAAACCAGCTCTTTGCTTATGCCAGCGTTTTTATCCTTGGGATACTCGTCATTTATGAATTCCTGACAGAAGAGAGGAGGAAATGACATGGCCCTTTCTGATGATGTATTTTTAATAACTGTCGGAGTATTTGCCGAAATGAAAAAAAAGATTGAAGATTTGATCAATCAAGGAAAAATAAGTCAACAGGAGGCACAGAGATTGTTTGATAATCTGAACGAAGATCAGTTGAAGAACAAACATCTCAGTCCTCTGGCATTAAGTGTGGGGTTTTCCGTGTATATAAACAGAAAGATATATGATTTACTTTCCGATCTTCAGCAAAAAGGGAAAATCTCTTCCGAAGAGGCCAAAAAATATTATCAGAAATATGTTCCGGATGAATTCAGACATCGTTTCGTAAGGGAAAAATACGAAAAGAAATCGGATTTTGTTCAATCAAGTGATTTTGATAAAATTGTGGAGAAACTCGAAGTAATAGATAAGTTGATTTCTGAAAAGAAAATTTGAAAGGAGAATATGCGGAAAATAATCTGCTGAATATGTCTGAGATAATCATAATAATAGTAACGATAACTACCCTTTTATTGATTTTGGTATTTAGTTTTTTGTTTTTACGAAATGGCAGAAAGAAGGATAATACTACCGCTGAAATAGATCTTTCGGGATTTGAGGACAGTGTTTTGGAGTTGGTGAGTAAATTTCAGCATATTTCCGCCACAAGGTTGTCATCGTTAGAAAATAAGATTAATGAGATGAATAAATTATTAAAGGATGCCAACGAAATATACTTTAAATTATCATCAATTCTATCGGATGCCACTAAAAAAATGACGGAACTCGAAAAGAGAAGCAACGAATTGGGGATAAGCGGGCAGAAAGAAATGGTAGAGAAGAAAAACACCCCACAAACATCAGATACTACTTTGTACGGACAAATGAAAACTGAAACGTTTAACGGTGAATCTGATTTAGCCTCTTCTCGAATCAAAAAAATGCCCTATTCAAAAAATGACAATTCATTTTCCGATGTATTGCTTGAAACACCCGCAATGGAATTCCAGAATACGGATAGTCATGTTAATAATAACTCTCGTCCAACTATTGAAGAAATCGAAAAGCCATTTGATTTAAAGAGCAGTTCACTTGAACATAAGATACTTAATCTGTCCTCGGAAGGGATGGATTCAACAGAGATCGCAAAAAGACTTGGAGTGGGTAAAGGTGAAGTAGAACTTGTTCTTGGATTGTTTAAAAGAAAATTTATCTAATATATTAAGAGGTGTTGTGTGAGAAGTATTTTAAGAGAAAAAACTTCAGATTTCTTTGTGATGCTGCAATACGATAAGGCAGACTGGCTCAAGTTCTGGAATCTGTATTGTTCAGAAAATAGGGAGTTCATGAAGGGGTACATAGAAAAGTATCAATTGAACGATGAGGGGGTAAAAGAAATTCTTCAGGGTTATGAAAGACCTTTTCTCGATCAGATTAAACAGAAAAACGAACAAATCAAACATTTAAAACAGGCAACGGTAAAAAACCTGAACAAGAGCAGTAAAGAACTCGAATTAATAAAAGAGGACTTCGTCATTTTTTTAATTGGTGCACTTGGGATTGAAGATGTTTCATTTATAGAACGGAAAGACAAACACCTTATACTCATAGATCTTGTTTCTCTTGGAAAAAACCAACGGATCGACGATTTGCAGAATATTGTATTGGGCTCTGCTTATGCAATAAGAGATAGAATAAATACAAAAGAAAAAAATTTGGAGGAGATTTAAATGGCTGTTAAAAGAATCGGAATTATGACAAGTGGCGGAGATGCCCCAGGTATGAACGCTGCAGTACGATCAGCAACAAGATATGCAATAAAGAGTGGGATAGAAGTATATGGAATATTCAGAGGATATTCCGGTATTCTCGATGAAGATATCAGAAAGCTTGAGTATAAAGATGTTGCCGGAATAATGGAAAGAGGCGGAACTTTTCTCAGAACCGCAAGGTGTCCTGAATTCAAGGTTGCCGAAGTCAGAGAAGAAGCTGCTCAGATACTGAAAAAAAATGAAATCGAAGCATTGATTATCATTGGCGGAGACGGAAGCCTTCACGGAGCGGCTTATTTGAATGATGATCATGGAATTCCAACGGTGGGAATTCCCGGAAGTATCGATAACGATATCTTTGGCACCGACATGTGTATTGGAGTTGATACCTGTCTCAACACAACGATGGATGCAATTCAGAAATTAAAGGATACGGCAAGTTCGCATGAAAGGGCCTTCATCGTTGAAGTTATGGGTAGGGAAAATGGTTATATTGCTTTGATGTCAGCCATTATAACAGGCTCAGAAGCAGCGATAATTCCGGAAGTCCCGGTTGATTATGATGAATTGTCAAACAGATTGCTTGAAGAAAGAAAAAGGGGCAAAATAAACAGTATTATTATAGTAGCTGAAGGGGCTGCAAGCGCTTATACGGTTTCAAGACATCTTGAACATAAAATTGGTTACGAGACTAGAATTACCATCCTTGGTCATGTTCAGCGCGGAGGAAGCCCATCTGCCTTTGACAGAATCATGGCTACCAGAATGGGCCTTCAATCTGTAGAGGCTGTTCTTGATGGTGACTTTGGAAAGATGATAGCCCTTCAGGGAAGCCAGATGGTCAGAATACCCTATAGCGATTTACTGGACAAAAAAAAGAAAATCAATATGGATCTTTACAAGCTGTCTTACGTTCTTTCCTGAGGTCAGGTGTCCAAGTATGCGGAGGACAAAAATTGTTGCAACTTTAGGCCCTGCTTCCAGAGAAGAAGCCATGCTGAGAAAGCTGATCAGTGCCGGAGTCAATGTATTCAGGTTAAATACCTCTCATGAAGCTCCGGAGATGCACATGGAAGTTGTAAAAAGAATAAAAAAGTTAAGAGAAGAATTACAGATACCACTCGCTATTTTACTCGATCTTGAAGGTCCTAAAATACGAACGGGGAAATTAGAGACAGATACCATATTACTCGAAGAGGGCCAGAAATTCACTTTAACCAGCGAAGACATCATCGGTAATAAAGAGATTTGTTCCATCAGTTATAAAAGTCTGTCAAAGGATGTTCGACACGGTGATATCATCTTGTTATACGATGGCCTTATCGGTTTGAAGGTTCTGGAAAAAGATGACAATAATATTATTACCACGGTCATGAATTCCGGTTATATCTCTCATCATAAAGGAGTTAACGTTCCCGGTGTTGATATAGGCCTACCACCTTTAACGGAAAAGGATAAAATTTATATAAAACTTGCCGTCAAAGAAGGGGTAGATTATATCGCACAATCTTTTGTCAGGAACCCGGAAGATATAGATATCTGCAGAGAAGAACAGAAAAAATACAAAGGCAAAATCCCCATAATAGCGAAAATAGAGACGAAACAGGCTATGCAGCATCTGAGGAGTATTATTTACAAGGCAGACGGGATAATGGTTGCAAGGGGTGATCTCGGTGTAGAAATTCCCACGGAAGAGGTTCCCGTCGCTCAGAAACTGATTATAAAAATGACCAATGAGCAAAGGAAACCGGTTATCACAGCGACTCAAATGCTTGAATCAATGGTAGAGAATCCGAGACCCACCAGGGCAGAGGCAACCGATATTGCCAATGCCATCATAGACGGAACCGATGCCGTAATGCTGTCTGGTGAAACAACCATAGGCAAACATCCTATTGAAGCGGTCAAAGTCATGGATAAAATAGCTGAAAAAACGGAAGAGGATCTTTATGATCTGATTTACAACAAGAATACCGATGAGCATTACACAGAGGCTTTTATCAATACAGATGAAGGGGCTGTGGCCAAATCATGCAAAGAGATATGCCGACTTCTTGGCATTAATGTCATCGTAACATCAACCGTCACTGGACATACCGCCCGTGTCGTTTCGAGCTTTAAACCGAATGCAAATTTGATAGGTGTTACACCGAGTACGGAAACATATTATACGCTTGCATTGGTTGGTGGAGTTACACCGGTACTTGTTCCAGAAACAAAGAATACGGATGAAATGATAGAAAAGGGCGTTGAAAGACTCCTTGAATTGGGTTTGGTAAAGAGAAGAGAAAAAATATTAATCACAGCAGGTATACCATGGGGAAAAGCGGGTACGACAAATATGATAAAGATTCACTCCTGTTAAAAGTTTTATTTATAATAATATTATTTACCTTTTTACCTTTCGTTTCATTTTCAGAAAGCGGGTTGTACCTCGAAAAGGTACAACCTTTTGTTGATCTGATCAATGATAAAGTTGAAGGATTAAATAGTAGATATCCGAATTTAAATCTGTCTGTAGAAACCGATGCCGATGGGCTCTTTCTTCTCAGCGATGATAGGGTAATTAATCGGATTACACCGGATAAAATTGACAGGATCGGTATCATAAGTCTGTTTTTAAAGACAGAGTTAACTGTCTCGATTAAATACGCCTTATTGAAAGACCTTCCCTTTGACCTTGATTCTGAATCTATTTTTGAATATCCCTATATCGATCCATCAGGGAAATTCCTTGTTTATATCAGCGATAAGACGTACGGTAACAGAAATCCCTTTATACTTGACCTTGATACGCTGAGGGAGAAAGAAATAGTCATCCCTGAGTCAAGTGAATACTTTCCAGTTTATTTAAACGATCACCTCTACTATCTCTCTGGAAAGAAGGATCATTTTTCACTGCAACGGTATTCGTTAGAAACGGAAAAGACAACAGAAATCTCAAATGGCCAGATAAGTTGTCTAAGAACCTTCAAAGATCAGCTCTTTTTCAGTGATCGGGGAAAAATTACGGTATTGAATAACACCGGTTTACCGGTATCTGACTATTTTTTTGATGGTTTTATTCAATCGTTTGCAGTAGATGAAAATTCTATTTATCTTTCTATGAATTTGGGAAATCAATTTGATATCTTTCATTATTCAATAAAAAATAAGGTATTGATTAATCTTACTAATTCAAGGTATAATGAAATGGATGTTAATTTGTACAAGAAGCATTCGATTATCTTTACTTCAAATGAAAATGGCATTTTTAATTTATATATTTATAATCTCGAAAACAATAGCAAAAGTATTATCCTCGAAGATCATCAGTTTGAATATTTTTATCCCTTTTATTCCGATGTCTTCGAGAAGATTATAGTATCTGTTTTTCAAAAGGATAAAGAACCGGTTTTCAGAATTATTCCCATTAAAGATTGAATCTTATTTGTTTTTATTGTATTATATTCATTAAGCGGGGGTGATGAAGTGGAAAACATTTTTGATGAAGAAAAGAATAAATATTTTCTTCATCCTGGATATGTTTTTGTCAGTGAAGAGCCATATCTGATACACACCGTCCTTGGTTCATGTGTTTCTATTGCTGTTTGGGACAGAAACAAGAAATTTGGAGGAATGAATCATTTTGTTCTACCTGAGGCTGATGCAAAACCAAACGGAAGATATGGAAATGTCTCCATCCCTTATCTGTTTCATATGATGCAGAATATACACTCCGAAAAGAAGCACTGGGATATTCATCTACTTGGCGGAGCTTCGAATGTTTCTATGAAATCTGCTGTGGGTAGTTTGAATGTCGATTTTGCGTTAAATTGGCTGGAAAAAAACCATTATGCCATCTCTTCAAGGGATTTAGGAGGTTCTTTAGGCAGAAAAGTCATATTCAACACCGAAACAGGCGAATTACTCGTTTATAAAATAAAAAAGATCAGGGAATCGGATTGGTATTCTGATGAAAAATAAAAAGATAAAAATAATCATAATAGACGATTCCGTAGTTGTCAGAAAAACCGTATCGGATATTATTAATCGCGAACCGGATATGGAGGTTATTGCTACGGCAAAAGACCCTTATGAAGGCAGAGATAAGATTGTCTATCTGAACCCGGATGTTTTGATATTGGATATAGAAATGCCAAAAATGGACGGATTGACATTTTTAGGAAAACTCATGAAATCAAAACCCATGCCCGTTATTATATTCAGTTCTCTTGCAAAAGACCGATCAAAATATGAATATACCGCTTTTGATCTCGGTGCAGTTGGAGTAATCGAAAAGCCTCTTAACAAGGAATCTGCTTCAGATATTTATGAAGAGATGTTTGATTTGATAAGAACCAGCTCTGGATTGACTCAAATTCAATTACGAGCACTTGAAAGAAGGATTATTCAAAAAAACGTTACGATAAAGGAATTGTCAAAAAATTTTTTACTCACGAAACCTGTTATTGCTATAGGTGCTTCTACAGGAGGCACTCACGCGATAAGAAAAATAATTTCCAGATTACCCGAGAAGATGCCCCCTATTGTCATGACACAGCATATGCCTAAAAACTTCACGACTCAATTTGCAAGTAATTTGAACAGTTGCTCTCAATTGACGGTATTGGAAGCACAAGGAGGTGAACAACTGAAAAATGGTATCGTTTATCTGTCGCCCGGAGGAATGCATATGCAAATTGAGAAAAAAGGCGCTTTTTACTACACAAAGATCGTTGACGGACCATTGGTTCACCATCAAAAACCGGCGGTAGAGGTCTTATTCAATTCGATTGCTGAAGTAATGAAGAAAGATGCCGTAGGGATTCTCCTTACCGGAATGGGTGTTGATGGAGCCGAAGGTCTTTTGAACATGAGACGAAACGGGGCGTTTACGATCGCTCAGAATGAGCAGAGCTGTGTCGTATTCGGGATGCCCAAGGAAGCTATTAAATTGGAAGCTGCGGATAGAATTTTAGATATTAACGAAATACCTGATTTTCTTGTAAAATATCTGGAGGGAATCAATGGTTAATAAACATGTATTCACTATGGCTGCATACGAAAATTTCAGTCAGTATCTTGGATCCAGATTGGGTATGGAGTGTAAATTGAATAAAAAGGGGATGCTGGAGTCCAAACTGGATAGTTTTATGCGAATACATAATATCGAAAGATACGAAGAGTTGCTTGAGTATTTAAAAAAAAATGAGGGAACCGAAGTCTGGAATCAATTCGTTCATAGAATCACTACACATAAGACAGATTTTTTTCGGGAGAACCAACACTTTGACTTTTTAAAGCAGAATTTAACAAAGATCATGGAAAGAAACAAAAGGATACTCTTAAACAGGGAAATAAGAATTTGGAGTGCCGGCTGTTCAACAGGCGAAGAACCTTATACAATGGCGATGTTTTTTAACGAGAATTTTCCTGAAATCTATCCGAAAATACTCGCTACGGATATCAGCACAGAAAGTTTGAAAGCGGCAATGAAGGGATTTTATCCGTTCTCCATAAAAAACGAAATGCAGCCTTATTATATCACTAAATACTTCATCAGAACGGGAAAAGGCTTTCAAATCGATGATAGTCTAAAAAAATATATTACCTTCAGAAGTTTTAATCTCACCAAGGAGTTCTGCTTTAAAAAGGGCTTTGATATTATCTTCTGTAGAAATGTCATGATTTATTTTGGTGAATCAGTCAGAGAAACTTTGGTAAATAAATTCTACAAAGCACTGGTTACATCGGGTCTCTTCATCATCGGTCATTCCGAAAGCCTTATTAATCTGAAACAGGATTTTAAATACTTAAAGCCTACAATTTATATCAAATAAGCCATCCTATCCCTTTACGCCGCCAGCTGTTAACCCTTTGATAATATATTTCTGTAAGCAAAGTGTGAAAACAATAATCGGAATAAGAATTATTGTACCCGAAGCGGCGAGCTGTCCCCATTTTGGGGCATATTGTCCCATAAAACCGTTAACGGCAAGCGGAGCGGTCTTTGTTGCATTCCCGGTAAGAACCAGCGCGTAGATATATTCGTTCCAGGCCATGATGAATCCAAAAACCGCCGATACAACGAGGCCAGGTGCTGTAAGTGGAAGAAAAATCTTCCAGAAAACCTGTTTTTTTGTACACCCATCAACCATTGCCGCTTCTTCAAATGACGGCGATACAGCACTGAAAAAAGGTAACAACAACCAAATGATATACGGAAGGTTAAAACTGGTGTATGCCAGAATTAAAGCAATATGAGAATCCGTCAGAGATAATTTGTCAAATAGCATGAACATCGGAACGGATAATGCTATCTGAGGGACCATCCTCGAAATCAGGAATGAATAGGACATCATCTTTCTTCCCTTAAATCTGAATCTTGCAATTCCATAAGCAGCCATCGAACCAAAAATCAACGATATAAACGTTGAAGAAAGCCCTATAATCAAACTGTTTCCAATGGAAGGAAGAAAGTCACTTTTCTGAAATATCAGTTCATAACTCTTTGTAGTGAATTGAAACTCAAAAGGATTGCTGTTCCTTATATCCAGATCCCGTTTAAATCCATTGGAGATCACTATCCAGATAGGAAAAAGTTCAGCAAGTACAATAATCAGGGCAACAATAAATATCAGCCATTTTTTTATTCTCTTTTTATTTTTCATCTTTATCATTTTCATGCCCCTTTACATCGTATCAATAGCCATATTTTTTCTGACGAGACCAAATGCAAACAACAGTGAAATCACGATCAAAAGGACAGCCATAGCGGATGCATAGCCAAGTTTTCCAAATTCAAACGCTTGTTTGTGTATGTATAGAGAAAACAGCATGGTTCCATTTCCCGGGCCACCTTTTGTCATGACAAATACCTCTGAGAATATTCTCAGGGCATCAATTGTTCTCAACAATATTGCGGTTGCAATTGTTCCCCTTAACATGGGTAGAGTGATTGAAAAAGTTTTTTTGAAAAAACCGGCTCCATCAATTTCAGCCGCCTCCATAATATCACCGGGTAAGCTGCTGATCCCCGCATAAAGAATCATAAACATAAACGGCCACATTCTCCAGATATCTTGGACGATAACCGCGGTATATGCAAGTGATTGATCGCTCAGGATCCCCTGTGGAAATTCAAGACCAATCAGTGATAACAAATACGTTAAAGCGCCATATCTAGGTTGCAGCATCAATTTCCACGTTAAACCGGATAGAATAGGAAGGATAAATACCGGTAAAAGGAGAAGAGTTCTCAAAAAAGCGGATAATGGAAATTCATGATTGAACAAGATAGCGACTAAAAAGCCTATAATCAATTCTACGGGAATTGCTATAATGATAAATCCGAGTTGTAAGGCCAGTGATCTCCAGAATTCGCCATCTTTAAACAAGTCAAAATAATTATTTAAACCGACAAATCCCCTTGTCCCATCATCTACCTGCGGCCAATTGAAAAATGAGAGACCCGTTCCGTAAATAACGGGAAAAACCAGAACGACACCAACAATAATGACTGCGGGAAGAATAAAATATAAAAAAGGCTTCCCCTCCTTACGGGGGGAAAGCCCTTTGTTAAAAATCGGATTATTCATATTTCTCCAGTAATTCGTCAAGCCCATTGATTGTCGATTCAACGGCTTCTTCTGGAGTCATTTTTTCTGTTACTGCTGCAAGCCAGTATGTTTTTATTACATCCGAGTATTCCGGATAATGTGTACTTCTATTGGGTCTGCTAACTGCATATACTCCAGCTTCTGCCATTCCGGCATACCACGGCTTTTCCGAAGAGAGTTCCTGAAGAAGATCTGTTCTAACAGGAGTCATTCCAAGTTCAGCGAGTTTAAGCCCCACCGTGTAATTGTTTACCCAATAGGCGAATTCAGCGGCAGCGGATTGGTGTTCTGAAGCCTTCGGAATACCGAATATCCAACATCCCCTTACAGCCGCTCTTTTTTCCGGACCGGAAGGTGGCGCTGTATAAAGAATCTGACCGGCTACCATTGATTCATCTTCATTTTCATGTGATGGAACTATTCCCGGCCACTGGAACATTGAAAATACGAGTCCGTCGCTAAAGGCCCCTATTCTTTCCGCATGACCCATGCTGAGAGAACCTTCCGGAGAGTACTTTATAAGCTCTTTGTAGTAATTAATTGCTTCTGCCGCTTTTGTCCGATCAAGTGTTACTTCATATTTTCCATCTACCATCGTCAATGGACTGGTTCCAAACGATTCATAGAAGAGAATCGCTTCACAGGTTGCGCCTTCACTGTTTGCAGTAAATGGGGCAAATCCGAATATTCCCTGTTCACTGAAAAATATGGACATATCAAGCAGCTGATCGAACGTCTCGGGTACTTGAAGATCGTATCCGTATTCCGCTTGAAATGCTTTTTGATTTGACTCATCCTCGACAAGGTCTTTTCTTGTCATCCAGATATACATATTTCCATTATTTGGGATACCGACAAGTTCCCCGTCCCATTCTGCCGCTGCAAAAATTGCCGCAGGAATATCATCTGTTCCTACCTTTGGGAATATTTTCCCTTCCGGCCACTGTGAATAAGGTATAAGAAGGTCTCCGAACTTTGCAACATTTCCCTCATCAATCGCTACAAGATCGTAATTTGCCTTGTTCTCCGTTACATTAAGTGATGTTTTCTGAAGCATTGACCCCGATGGAATTAATTCAAGGGATACTTTGATTCCAGTTGCCTTTTCAAACTCTGATGTAAGCGTTTTCCAGGACTGCGAATGAGCATCATCCCAGGTTAAAACCTTAATTGTTTCCGCAAACATCATAGTCGAAGATAAAACGACTAACATAACTAAAAAAAGTTTCCTCATTTAATAAAACCTCCCTGAAAAGATTGAGATCTAATTATTATAGAGCTTAAATTAATACCAAAACTATTATACTCAACAAAACTATATAATGCAAAACAGAAATCTGCCGTTTTTTAAAGTAACTTACAGGATATTAACCAATAGGCGAGTATTTATCTGATAGTTGTACCAAATCATAAATAATAGGGTATTTTGATTTTAATTAAAACTTTTAATTTATTTTTGTTTTTTGGTATAATTCAAACTGGTACAAAAAGAGGAAAGGTGATTTGATGAAAAAAACAATAATGGATCTTAATTCAATTAAAGTGGCAAACAGATCGGTCTTGTTGAAAATTCTCAGTGAAAATGGCCCGATGTCAAGAAAAGATATTTCGGAATTGTCAGGATTATCTGCGGGCGCCATCACGATTATTTCAAACGAACTGTTGAATGAAGGGATTATCAAAGAAGTTGGACATGCAGACTCTACGGGAAAAGCCGGGAGGAAAAAAATTCTGATAGACATAGAAAAAAAACACAAATATATACTCGGTATCAACATAGAAAAAGAGCGTATTTCGCTTGCGATATCCGATCTTGATCTTAATATCATCATAGATGATGAATTTGATATGGAGAATGATATCCCCCCGGAAGAACTGTTTCTTGATATTGTAGAGAAGATAAAAGACCTCCTCTGGAAAATGGATATCTCAAAGAGTAATGTCCTCGGTATAGGTGTAGGGGTTGTAGGAAGGGTAGATCCGGTAAATGGAATCAGTATGGAAGCCTATGATATCTGGAATGAACAGGTGCCTATCAAAGATTTGTTGGAAAGAAGTCTGAAAATTCCCGTTGTAGTGGATAATAATGTAAGAGCACTTGCGCTGGCCGAGATTTATTGTTCGGAAATGAAAGATCTGAGTGATTTTATTTTTCTTAAGCACGGTCCGGGACTTGGTGCCGCCATTGTAATAAACAGAAAGCTTCTGTATGGATTTCAGAATATGGCCGGTGAGATTGGCCATATCATTGTGGATCCTGAAGGACCTGAATGCGGTTGTGGCCAACGCGGCTGTCTTGAAACACTCATATCAACGAGGCGATTAAAAAAAGAGATAAAGGAGAATTTCAATGAAACTGAGTATCCGGTTCTTTATAAACTGTGTAATGGAGAAAAAGACATCATCAGAAGTTCTATGATTTTCAGAGCTTTTGAGCTCGGAGAAGAAAAGATCATTGAGAAAATCCAAAAAAATCTGATTTATCTTTCTGTCGGAATAATCAGTATCATGAAAACGGTAGATCCGGAAAAAATCATCTTTTTTGGAGATTTGTTTAAACACAGTGTACTAATTGAACAGCTTAAAAAAACTATGATTTCACAGATAAATGATGAATCTATTGGTGAAAAATTAATAACAAGTTGTCTTGAGTATCGAAGTCCCGCCATAGGAAGTCTTGCCATAGCCCTTGAAAGACTTTTTTATGAAACCGGAGCCATTTACAAATCATACAGACTGGAGTGATTATATGAGCGAGAAGTTAAAAATAGGGGTCGTCTGTCTTGTCAGAAAGACGTTTGATTTTGAGGCAGCTGCTGAGATTTATCAGGAGATCATAAAAAAATATGGAAGAAGAGAGGATGTTGAATATATATTCATAAAACGGACAATCGTTGAACCCGAGGAGGCAAAAAATGCCGCAGATGAACTGTTGAAAAGCAATATCGACGGTGTGGTCATCATAAGCGGGACTTTCCATCTGGGGCATCTCGCACTGATTATCAACAGGGAAATAAAAAAGCCACTTTTACTCTGGGGGCTTCCAGAATTACCCTATAACGGGGGTAAAATCAGATTGAATTCCGTGTGCGGAGTTAATTTAAATGCCTCCAATCTTTATAAATCCGGTAATGATACATTCCATGTCTCCGTATCCGGTGAAATGGATGAAGATTGGATCAATGCACTGAAGATAAAAAAAATTCTCAGCAGTTCTCACATCGGAATTCTCGGTTACAGGGCAAGGGGTTTTTTTAATGTTGGCATAGATGAACTGGGAAGTTATGCGGAAACAGGAATGCTCCTTGATCATTACGATCTGATAGATGTTATGAATACTGAAACGGATTGGGTATCGGTTGAAAAGGCCGAAGAAGAAATAAAGAGTATTTTCAACACAAAACCTGTTACTTCAGATCAATTAAGAAAAGTGGCGGAATTGTCTGTGAAATTTGAAAATTTCATGACCTCAAATCATATTGATGCACTCGCTATCCGTTGCTGGCCTGAATTTGCCGCTCAATATGGCATAGCACCATGTGCTTCAATGTCTTATCTGCAGTCAAAGGGATTTATTCTCGGCTGTGAGGGAGATGTTGAAGGGGTAATGAGTATGCTCGCCCACAAGGCTGTTGGTGCAGAAACACCTTTTCTCGCAGATTTCTCGCAAGTCGATCTTGAAAATAATTTTGCCCTGCTATGGCATTGCGGTGTAGCACCATGTAATCTTACCGATGGAGTCTGTGACTGTTCGCTTGATGCCTATCATATGGGGGGAAAAGGTGTGACGGCAGATTTTGTCATGAAATCTGGTGAAATATCGGTTCTCCGGATAGATACGGCAAGGGGGAAAACGCGAATGCTGCTTGCCAGGGGAACAGCTTACCCCATGGAAAAAGAACTTCGGGGGACGTATATGAAATCAAGGTTTGATATCCCGTTAAATGAATTACTCGATAAAGTCGTTTATAACGGCATTGCACATCATATTTCAGTCGTATACGGCGATTATACAAAATCATTTGAAATTCTCTCACATATCAACAAATGGGAAATTATCAGATAGGTATTTTCTAATTCTATGAGTGGGAAATCTATCGTTTCATTATTATTACTTAATCTGATTTGGGGGAGTTTTTATGTGGCGAATAAATTCTCCCTCTCAACACTATCCCCTCTGTTTGTTGGTACATCGGTCAGATTTCTCGCTATGCTTTTTCTAACTGTGTATATCATCCTCAAAGGGGATTTCAGAAACCTTTTCAACGTAAAACCGGTTATACATAAACTTATTATAATAGGTATGCTTGGATTCTCCCTTGATATAACCGCCTTTCTCGGGCTACAGCTTTCTACGGCCTCAAATGCCTCTATTCTTTTAAAAGCCGATGTTCTGTTTACAAATTTGATCTCAGTATTTGTCTTAAAACAGAAATTCACAAAAAAGGACTGGCTGTTAACGGGTATTATTCTCTTTGGGACATTCCTTGTTATGGATGTTGATCTCACACGGTTTCAACTGAATGGAGTCGGGGATTTCCTGTTTATTGCAAGCGCTTTCTGTGTTGCCTTAAACGGATTTGTGATTAAATCAGTTCAACAGGATACACGTGTAAATATACGGGATACAACCGTGGCTTTTTATAACAACGGCATAACGTTTGGGATCTTCTTTATACTGTTTCTGATATACGATAAACAGGTTCCATTCGAACAGATTGAATCGAACAATCTGGTAATCTACTCCCTCTTTTACACCGGATTGATGCAGACTGCCATATATATCCTGTATTATTATAATCTGAGAATGTTGCAGGTTTGGATTGTCAGAATAATGTTACTACTGATGCCAATTGTTGCTTCTTTTACCAGTTTCTTCGTTCTTGGAGAGACACTCGATCTATTTCAGATCGTCGGAATGATCACTGTAATACTCGGAACAATGGGAATAATACTCGAACATAAAGGGGAAAATAAGGGGGAATAACACATGGACTTCAGATTTTTTGTACCTGTAGAAATCTATTTTGGTCAAGACGAGATAAACAGGTTAAATACGATAATAAAAAATGGCCGTTGCCTGATTATCAGCGATCCCGTCCTTAAAGAGACAGGAATTGTTGATAGGATTAAAGAGCGTCTTTCATCCGAATGCATTGTCAACGAATTTTGCGAAGTAGAGCCAAATCCTTCCTGCGAAACGGTAGAAAGAGGAGCCGCCCTGATAAAGAAGATAAATGTCGATTTCATCATTGCAGCAGGTGGAGGAAGTACAATTGATGTGGCAAAGGCCATTTCCTGTTTAAGTACTGCCGAAGGCGATTTCAAAGAATATCTTTACGGGGAAAGGATATTTGACAGAAGAAACACAAAATTGATAGCCATCCCAACCACTTCTGGAACCGGCAGTGAAGTGACAAATGTCGGTGTTTATACAGATCTGTCAAAGGGAATAAAAATGCCACTCGTAACAGATTTGTTCTGGTGTGATTATGCCATAATAGATCCGACACTGACAGTAACACTCCCCAAAAGGGCAACAGCTTCTACATCACTTGATGCATTTACTCATGCGATAGAAGCTTATTGGGCGGATTCCACACAGCCAATCAGTAAATCGCTTTCCCTGCAGGCGATGAAATTAATTATAGAAAACCTTGAGCTTGCTATTATCACGCCAGATAATTACTCTGCCAGGGAAAATCTCCTCTTCGCAAGTCTGATAGCAGGTATGTCTTTTGCACAGACAAGAACAACAATTCTTCATGCCCTGAGCTTCCCACTAACCAGTCGGTACGGACTCGAACATGGGTTTGCCTGCGCTATTGCGCTTCCGGAAGTCATGAAAGATAATTATGAATTTTACAAAGATGAAATGGACAACCTGTTAAAATATCTTGATTTCGAAGATATTGAAGGCCTTTCCGCTTATTTTTCAGACATGATGAAAAATGTTGGAGCACCGGTGTGTTTAAGCGAAATCGGAATCAGCTCAGAAGATCTTGATGAAATTGTCTTGACCACTTTGAATGCACCGATTTCAAAGTTGAATCCAAAAAAATATACCTACGAAGAACTCAAAAGAACACTTAACAAAATCTTATAAAGAGGTGAATGTCTTGACTGAAACGGAAATTAAGTACCTTGAAAAAAAGGCAAAAGAAATCAGAAGTCTTACTATTGAAATGATAGGCAGACTTGGGGTCGGTCATATTGGTGGATCCCTTTCTATCATCGATGCGCTGGTTGCACTTTATTATCATGAAATGAAAATTGATCCCAAAGATCCAAAATGGGTAGAAAGAGATCATTTCATTCTCTCAAAGGGACACGGTGGGCCCGGAGTATACGCGGTACTGGCCGATAAAGGCTTCTTTCCTAGAGAATGGATAAGCACGTTAAATCAGCCAAATACAAATCTGCCTTCTCATTGCGATAAAAATCTGACGCCGGGTATCGATATGACGGCCGGTTCATTGGGTCAGGGATTGTCTGCAGCCATTGGTATGGCTATTGCGAAGAAGATAGATAAGAGGGATTCAAGAGTTTACTGTATTATCGGAGATGGAGAAAGTCAGGAAGGGCAGATATGGGAAGCGGCAATGCTTGCACCTGCCAAAAAACTTGATAATCTCACCGTTTTTCAGGATTACAACAAGATGCAGATCGATGGAACGATTGAAGAGATCAACGCTCTCGAACCATTGACGGATAAATGGACGGCATTTGGCTGGAACGTTTATTCAGTCGATGGACACAACATTGAAGCGATTTGTACGGCTATAGAAAAGGGTAAAGAAGTAAAAGATAAACCGACTATGATAGTACTCCATACGATAAAGGGAAAAGGCGCCTTCTTCGCTGAAGGAAAATTATCCTGTCATAATATGAAAGTTTCAGAAGAGGATTGGAAAAAGGCCGTAGAAGAATTGACAAAGGAAGAGGTGTAAGCATATGATGCACGAAAAGGAAATGAGACAGGTATACGCCGAACTTCTCGTTGAAAGAGCAGAGAAAGATGATAGAATAGTCGTTCTCGAAGCTGATCTGATGAAAGCGACGGGAACAACACCTTTTAAGGAAAAATTCCCCGAGAGGTTTGTGGATGTTGGAGTTGCCGAAGCAAACATGATCGGAACAGCTGCAGGTATGGCCGTTATGGGAAAGATTCCCTTCGCCCATTCATTTACACCTTTTGCAACAAGAAGGGTACTGGACCAAATAGCCATCTCTATCGCTTACGCAAAAGTTAATGCAAAGATTGGGGGCACAGATCCCGGAATCATGGCCGAATTGAACGGGGGAACCCATATGAGTGTGTCCGATGCGGGTCTTATCAGAGGTCTTCCGAATATGATAGTGGTAGAACCCGCCGATGCAATACAGCTGAAATCTCTATTCCCTCAGATTACCGATGTTGAAAACCCTGTCTATATGAGACTTGCCAGAAAAGCTAAAGAACTGTATTTTGAGGATGAAACTGAATTTGAATTGGGTAAGATTTACCAGATGAAAGAGGGACATGATGTCACCATTATTTGTTCAGGCCTGATGATCAAGTATTCAAAGATGGCAGTGGAAATCCTTGAAAAAGAGGGTATCAGTGTCAGATTGCTTAACATGCATACCCTTAAGCCGGTCGATAAAGAAATGATCATTAAAGCAGCAGAAGAAACCGGTGCCATTGTTACCGCTGAAAATCACAGTATTGTCAACGGATGGGGAACGGCCGTTGCAGAAGTTGTTGTAGAGAATTGCCCGGTCCCGATGGAAAGAATAGGCATCAGGGATCATTTTGGTGAGGTAGGACTCGTTCCATTTCTGCTTGAAAAATATCACATGACGGAAAAAGATATCGTAGATGCCGTAAAAAAAGTGTTAAAGAGAAAATAAGGCGATTCGCATGATAAAAATAGTTGAAGGGACAGAGGAACTCGAGATCTTTTTCAAAGACAGAAAATTAATAAAACATTCGGAAGGATTTCCCGCTTTTTCATTTGGAAACGGAAAGGCTGTTTTCGATATGTATCATGGAAATTTTGATATCAAAAACGCGCTTGAATCAAAATACCCTCTAAGGCATTTTGAAGTGATAGAGGCGGGGGAAAGAAATGCCATCATAAGGTTTTTCTATAACGGTTTGTGTCTGAAACTCCTCCTCAATGTAACAGATGAAGGATTGTTAGAACTCTTTCCACATTGCGAAGGGGGGACATTCAACAGATTCTGGATAAGGTTCTGTTCTCAGAAGGATGAAGCGGTTTACGGTTGTGGTGAACAGTATTCGGAGCTTAATTTAAAGGGAAAAAGAGTCCCTTTGTGGGTATCGGAGCAGGGGATCGGTCGGAATAAAAACGAATTACTGACCTTCTTCGCGGATAAATTTGAAAGAGCAGGGGGAGACTGGTATACAACTTATTTCCCTCAACCCTCCTTTATCACCTCTTCAGCTTTTTTCTGTCATGTTAATGATACCAGCTATATGGAATTCGACTTTACACCTGAAGATTATACAGAACTGGAAACATGGCACATTCCTTCAAAAATAGTCATTGGTGTTGAAGAGAATTTTTTAGAAACGGTTGAAAGCCAAAGTAAATATCTTGGATTACAGCCGGAGTTACCGGACTGGATATTTGATGGTGTTATTCTTGGATTACAGGGTGGCACGGAAGTTGTTCTTCCAAAGGTGGAGCAGGCCATAGAAAAGAAGGTAAAAATTTCTGCCATGTGGATACAGGACTGGGAAGGGAAAAGAATCACAACTTTCGGAAAACAGCTTATGTGGGATTGGCATTATGAAAAAGAGATGTATCCAAATCTTCCGGAAACGATTAAGCAATTAAAGGAAAAGGGTATTCGTACGATGGGCTATATCAATCCTTTTCTCGCTACTGAAGGACAATTGTACAAAGAGGCACATGAAAAAGGCTATACCCTTAAAAACAATGCGGGAGAAGAATATCTCGTTGTCGTCACCACTTTTCCTGTTGCAATCGTGGACCTGACCAATCCGGATGCATATAACTGGCTAAAAGAGGTTATCAAATCGAATATGATAGGTATTGGGTTATCAGGCTGGATGGCTGATTTTGCCGAATACACCCCGACAGATTCTCACCCGTTCAGCGGGGAAGATGCTGAATTACTTCACAACAGATTCCCGGTTTTATGGGCACAGTTAAACAGAGAAGCCGTTGAAGACTCCGGAAAGCTCGGAGAAGTTGTTTTTTTCATGCGGGCCGGTTACAGTTTTTCACAGAAGTATAATACGCTGATGTGGAGTGGGGATCAGATGGTAGACTGGAGTATTGACGATGGTCTTCCTTCCGTTATCCCATCGGCCTTATCACTTGGGTTGAGTGGTTTTGGCATCTGTCATTCAGATATTGGCGGCTATACAACCATTGCCAATCAGATGGGAAATGTTCACCGATCTAAAGAACTTTTTATGAGATGGACCGAACAATCGGCCTTTTCTCCGGTTATGAGAACACATGAGGGAAACAGACCCGATTTAAATATTCAGTTTGATTCAGATGATGAAATACTGGAACATTTTGCAGAGATGATCAGAATACACGTGAAGATGAAAAAATACCTGATGTATCTCAACGTTGAAAATGCAGAAAAGGGGTTACCCTTCATGCGATCTTTGTACATGCACTATTCCAGTACGGCAAAAGCCGAAGAATATGGATTAAAAGATATTAAATATCAGTATCTTCTCGGCCGGGATCTCCTGGTATGTCCGGTTATTGAGCCTGGACAGACAAGAAAAACCGTTTTGTTACCTGAAGATCGCTGGTTGAATATCTGGACAGGGGAAGAATATGAACACGGTATTTATGAAGTAAGCTCGCCTTTAAGAAGGCCCCCGGTTTTTGTGAGAAAAGAATCGGAATTCAAGGATTTTTTCTTGAAGTTGAAGGAGGAAAACCAATGAAAAAAATTGTTATTGGAGCCGATAAGTCGGGATTTACACTTAAAGAGGCATTAAAAGAGCATCTTTTTGAGCAGGGATATGAGGTTGAAGATCTTGGCATGAAGACACCGGAAGATTTTCAGGCTTATTATGAAGTTGCCCCAAAGGTAGCCCGAAAGATACAGGCGGGGGAGTACGAAAAGGGACTACTCTGCTGCGGAACCGGAATGGGAATGGCAATCGTCGCCAATAAATTCAAAGGGATCTATGCCGCAGTCGTTGAAGGCAGTTACGGGGCAAAGATGTGCAAAGTCATCAACAACGCAAACATTCTGACAATGGGTGGCTGGAAACTGGCTCCTCAGGAAGCCATAGACATGCTTGACAGATGGCTGAATACGGAATTTCTTGAAGGCTTTGAATTTAAAAAGGATTTTCTTACAAATGCTTTTGAGGAAGTTAAAAGGATAGAAGATGAAAATTTCAAGTAATTGATATAAAATAAAAGAGATTTCTTTTGGCCTTCCTCGCCGGTTGAAGTCTCTTTTTCTTTTTATCTATACAATTTTATTAAAATATTTCTTCTAAAAAGCAAAATATGATATAATTTTTAGTGATACTGGGTAGAACAAAATTCTTATCTTAAGTACCAGGTTAAATTTTCTTTTGGGGTTGTGTAACTCCTGGGGATGATGTGGGGGACATCATAATGAAATTAAAAAATATTCATCTTGAAGGTTTTAAATCTTTTGCAAGACCGGTTGATCTCGATCTTACCGATGGAATTAATTCCATTGTGGGGCCAAACGGGAGTGGTAAATCCAATATAGTCGATGCCATTTTGTGGGTTTATGGTGAACATTCGATGAAAAATATCAGGGCAAATGATAAGACAGATGTCATTTTCTCCGGCTCTGATGGTTCTTCTCCTGCTTCAAGAGCTGTTGCCACGCTTACTTTCGAAAGAGATGATCATTCAGATCTTTCTATCTCCCGTGAACTATACCGAAACGGAAAAAACACTTATTATCTGAATGGAGAGAAGGCAAGATTGAATGATATTAAGGATATCTTTGCCGGAACCGGTGCTGGAAAGGAACTCTACTCGATAGTAAGTCAGGGAAGGGTGGATAAGATATTAAATTCTTCACCAGAAGAGATAAGGCTTCTTGTGGAAGAAGCTGCAGGTATTGCTGTTTACAAAAAGAAGAAAAAGGAAACAATTTCAAAGATAGAATCTACTGACGATAACCTTTCCCGCGTTGTTGATATCCTGAACGAACTCTCAAAGCAGAAGAAATCGCTTTATCTGAAAGCCAAAAGAGCCGAGAAGTATATTGAGTATTCCGGAGAGTTAAAGGAAGGACAGCATAAGCTTTTTTCCCATTTAAATCAGAAATGGATGGATAAGAAGGATGATTTATACGCAGAAATAGAAACCAATAAGAAGAGAATACAGGAAATTCAAAAGGAACTGATCAAGACTGAAAGTGTCTACCATGAATTGCGAGATAGTTATGATGATTCAGATAAGGAGATGGAAGGGGTAACTTCAGTCTTAGAAGAATACAAAGAGCGTCAGAATCATTTGAACGAGACACGTACGATGTATGCAAAGAACCTTTCGGAAAAGGAATCCAAATATGTGGAATACGTCACTAAGCTCGATTCTTTGAAAGAACAGGATGAAAAATTAAACAACAGAAAAAGTGAACTTGATATGTTGCTTGAAACAATCATAGATAATCTGGACAAGATTACCATTCAGCTGGCGGAGAAGAAGAAAGCCAAAGAGGAAATTACGGAAAATTGTACGGAAGAAGAACAGGCCATACTTGAACTTCAACAGAATCTTGAAAGCGCCGAAAGGGAATTTGGCAAGCTTGAAAATGAGTATTTACGACTCGAAGACTCTATAGAAGACAACGAAAAAAGGATTATCGTTATAAAAAACCAGCTTGAGCAGAAGAAGGAAAGACTTGAAGGACTCCTTACCGAGCTGGATGAATTGAGGAACAGAGGTTCGGATAGTTCCATGAAGGAAGCCGAATTGAAAGATGAACTCGAAATGGTCAAGGAAAGGCTTATAGAAGTAGAAAAGACGCTCAGGGATATAGAAGAAAAAAAATACTCGGACATTCAGAAGGAAAAGCATCTTGATGCCGAAAGGGCCGTTCTTGAAAGACAGATTAAGGAATTTTCAGGATATTCAAGATCTGTAAAGGCTCTTTTTGTAAAAAAACAGAAAGATGAAAATCTGAGAAACATGATAGATGTTCTCGCAAACCTCATAGAATTCGATAGGGAATACGAGACCGCTTTTGAGGTGTTGATAGGCAGTCGGGCACAGAATATCGTTACAAAAGATGCCGATACGGCTAAATATGCCGTTAATATCTTAAAATCAGAAGATCTCGGAAGGGCTACTTTCCTTCCACTCGATATTCTGCGTGTCAAACCGGTATTGCAGGGAGCCAGGTTTGAAAATCATCCCGGCTTTGTGGGTTACGCATCCGAACTGGTAAGAACGGGCGAAGAGTTCGTACAGCTTCCACTCTACCTGTTTACAGATACCATATTGGTAAAAACGATTGATGATGGTCTGGATCTTAAGAAAAAATATGGGGTCTCGAATCAGATCGTTTCCCTTGATGGACAACTGATTGCCTCGAGAGGTGCCATCACCGGCGGAAGCTTGAAAATAGACCGTAAAGGCTCATTTATTTCAAGAACAGCAAGGCTTTCAGAAATAAACGAAGAACTTGAAAGTCTCAGTAAAAAGATCATCTCCTTGGAAAATCGTGAAAGGGAACAAAAGGATGAGCAGGATCAGATCATCAGATTAAAGAGGACTCTGGACGATGAATTGAATGAGATAATGCTCAAGAACGCATCTATCAGACGAACACTTCAGAGCCTTACGAGCGAAATTGGGGAACTGGATAAAGAAGTTACCGATCTTGAAAAATTGAATGTTGATTACAGCGCAAAAATAGCGGGATCTAAAGCAAGACAAGGGATCATCGTCGAAGAAAAGGCCGAATACTCTTCTGAAATTCGTATCTCTTCCGAGAAACTCTCCAAGGTGAGTCAGACGATAAGGGAGAAGAGGGCCGAACTTCAGATACTGAATGAACAGATCACGGATATCCGGCTCGAAGTGAATTCAAATTCCGACAGAAAGAAACAATATACATCCGAGCTAAACGATATTTATGAAACGTTGCGAAAAAACAGGGATGTAGAAGGGGATTGTAAATTTAACCTTGAGCACATAGAAAAGGCGCTTACAGGTGAAAAAGAAAGAGTAGAAGAACTGGATATCGAATTGAAGAGCCTGAAAAGCGAGATTTCCAAACTGTTTGAAAACATGAAATACCAGCAGGAAGATCGGCAGAATATGGCAAACCAGATCAAGGATTTTGAAACGACACTGGAAAACCTCAGAAATGAACGGGCAACGTTGAGAGATAACGAGCATCACTATGATTTAAAATCACAGGAGATAGAGTACAATGTTCAGTCTCTCATCGAGAAGATGATAAACGCCGATATAAAAACTGAAGATCTTGAGGCGGTTAAACTTGATGAAATCGAAGAAAGGTCGATTACGGAATTTGTCGATCAACTTGAAAATAAAATAAAATATCTCGGGGCAGTTGATTTAAATGCCATCGAAGAATACAACGAAATCGAAGCGAGATACGTCGATATGGATTCTCAGAAACAGGATCTTGAGGCGGCAAGGGCTTCACTTGAAGAATTGCTTGAGCAAACGGATTCAGAGGCCAAGAAGATCTTTATGGAAACCTTCAATTTGATCAATAAATACTTCAATGAGATGATCCAAATCCTTTTTGGCGGCGGAAATGGTGTATTGAAGATCCTTCCGGATAACGATTTACTTGAAACGGGTATAGAAATTTCGGTAAAAAGACCTGGGAAACGTTCTCAGAAGATGTATCTGCTTTCCGGTGGGGAAAAGTCACTCGTCGGTATTGCACTGGTATTCTCCATGCTGAAGATCAGCCCCTCTCCTTTTTATATTCTGGACGAGGTCGATGCGGCACTTGATGATTTTAACGCCGAAAGACTTAAAAATCTGATCCATGAAAATAAGCATCTCTCACAGTTTATCGTAATCACCCATAATAAACTGGTTATGGAAATAGCGGATATTCTTTACGGTATCACACAATCCAATGGAATTTCTATGGTTATGACGGTGGAACTTGAACAGTATGCAATCTAAAGACAACAGGAATAATGAAACCGATTATATAGAAATTAAGGTAAACGAATTATGTGTTGGTGAACGGCTCGATAGCTTTGTGGTAAAAAATACACCTGAATGGGTTTCAAGGAATCTGATCCAAACCGCAATCAAAGAAAGAAAAATTTTTGTGAATTCTGTCTCAAAAAAGCAATCCTATAAAGTCAAATTTGGTGAAACAGTTGTACTTGAAGTCCCGTCGAAACCAGAAATTACCGTAGAACCGGAAAATATTCCACTCAATATCATCTATGAAGATGAAGATATCATCGTGATTAATAAACCGGCAAATATGATCGTCCACCCTGTCCCCAACAACACTTCCGGAACGCTTGTAAATGCGCTTTTGTATCATTTCAAACAGTTTCAGGACTGGGAAGATCTTGAAAGACCTGGGATTGTACACAGACTTGATAAAGATACTTCCGGTGCCATTATCGTGGCAAAAAATCAGAAAGCACTTAAGAATCTCTCGGAACAATTTCATGATAGAAAAAATAAAAAGGAATATATAACCATCGTGGAGGGAATAATCGAAAAAGATAGAGGTCAAATAGAAAAGCCTCTCGCCAGAAATCAGAAAAACAGAATAAAGATGGCTGTTGATTATTCCGGAAAATATGCACTATCCTATTATACGGTATTAAAGAGATTTTCCGATACAGCAACGCTTGTAATGGTTCAGATAAAAACCGGCAGGACGCATCAGATAAGGGTTCACATGAAGAGCATCGGACATCCGGTGCTTGGAGACGAGATTTATGCGTTCAGGGACTCGACCCCTGAAAAGTATGATTGCAAAAGACAGATGCTACATGCTTTGAAACTTGGAATATTCCACCCATCAAGTGGAGAATGGATGGAATTTATCGCACCGCTTCATGAGGATTTCAAAGCGGTCATAAGATCTTTGAATGCTTAAGGTTAAGAATTTATCTTCTGTATGGTTGCATCATAAATGATATTTAATCCAACCGAATTGAAGCCACCTTCGGGAAGAATCAAATCGGCATAGTATTTTTGTGGTTCAACAAAGCTTTTAAACGATGGTGCAACATACTTTCTATATTGACCGATGATACTCTCGATTGAGCGATTCCTCTCTTTCATGTCTCGTTCTATACGTCTGAGAAGTCTTTCATCATCTGGGGTATCGATGAAAACGGAAAGGTCAAAGAGGCTTCTGAAGCGTTCTTCATACAACACGAGTATACCTTCCACTATCACAACATCTTTCGGAGAGACTTCATGAAAAATCCCCGGCTCCCTGCGGTAAGTGATAAAGCTGTAATCCGGAACTTGTACCGGATTACCATTCTTCAGCTCATTAATATGTTTATAGAACAGATCAAAATCGAAAGCGACTGGTGAATCAAAATTCACATCCTGCGGACTTGTTCCCGGTGGGAGATCTTTATAGTAATTGTCCATCTTTATCAAGGTGCTTCTCTCTTTTAGCCTGCTGTTTATCTTCCGTGCAACGGTTGTCTTACCGGAACCACTTCCGCCAATGATAGCGATCATCAAGGCAAATCACACTCCCATATCTCCTGTTCTGTCAAGAAAGGATCGAATATCTCATGCTTTCCATAATTAAAGAGAATATTCGAATCTTTGAATTCATCAATAATTTTCCTTGCCGCTTCGATCCTCTTGGATTTTATCATCGGAACAACAAGCCAGAGCTTGAGAAACGAAGGACCTTCATGCTTGATCAAATATTCCTGAATCCCGTTTTCAACCACATCGTATTTCTCTTTTTTTAAATTTACCGAAGCCCATATCTCCATTTCAGTTGGATTTTGAGGTTTTGTCTTTTCTATTTCATCCTCATAAGTCATCGCCTCTTTCAAATCACCATTTGCCGTAAGAAGTGAGACCAGATTTATCTTGCCCATTAAATGATTCGGGTATCTCATGATCATCTGCTTCAAAACACGTATTGCAGAAGCGTTATCCTTGAGATTAAGATAAGAATCGACAAGTGTAAAATAAGATATGATATCGTCCGGATTGAGTTTTATCATCTTTTTCCAGATATCAACAGCCTTTTCGTACTCTTTTCTGTTAAAATAAGCCTGAGCCAATGTAGAAAGGGGCTCAACCATTTCATCGTCTAGTTCCACCGCTTTTTGAAGATAAACGATACTCCCTTCTATATCACCCATATCATATTTCACCGTTCCAAGTAAATCATAGCCATAAGCAGAATCTTTGTCTAATTTTATCAACAACTCGGCATATTGCTCAACAAGATCGTTGTCATCATTCAATAAAGCCTCATTTGCGAGATCATACAAAACGTCGAGATCACATTGATTATGGAGATTAGACAGATTGATTTTTGCCGTCTCAAAAAAACCGACTATTTCTGTCGGTGTGGTAGGCAAAAAGAGAGCACTGCCTATTGCCGGAAAGGCTTCCTCTATTCTCTTCGCGCATAAGATATTTTCAGCAATGAAAGCATTTTCTTCCGATATGCCAAGAAACTCATCCCATTTTCCGTAAAAAAGAAGATCACGAATCACGAAAAAATAGGGAGTCCATTCATCAATCAGGATATCACTCTGATTATGAAGAATTTTAATCATCGTATCACTCCTTTACTATTAAGCTGTTCTTAATCATTATAACACGAAGAAAATGTAGTTATACATATAGATAATAAAACTTTATTTTAATATATATTGAACAGCTTCAGGGATCAATTCACAGATATCCGAAGGTAAAAAACTCCCAATATACTTTTCCCCCGAATAAATCTCCGCCGTTAATCCATGGATATATACACCTATACAGGTTGCAATCTCCCCGCATAGGCCCTGAGCAAGAAAAGTACCTATCATCCCTGAAAGTACATCGCCACTTCCACCGGTTGCCAGTCCGTTATTCCCCATGGTGTTTATAAATATCTTTTTTTCAGGCGTACAGATCGTTGTCGTAGAATCCTTCAAAACAATGGTCGCATTACATTCTACGGAATATTGCTGAAGGACGGTTATTCTATCTCTTATTATCCGTTCGACAGAGAATCCCGTAAGTCTGGAAAATTCTTTCATATGCGGAGTCATAATCGTTTGAGTATTTCTCCCCCTTAGGATTCGGGCAGCCGAATTATCTGAAACGGCAAACAAGGCATCCGCATCTATCAATACGGGTTTACTATAATCCGAGAGAAACCTCTTTACAAATCCAATCGTCGATTCATCTCTCCCGAGTCCTGGGCCAATAACCGCTGCATCATAGGCCTCCGCCTCCCGTAAAAGTATTTCGTAATTCGTCAGATCATGGTGATGATGTCCGGTTATATCCGTTTCGATTATCATTTCAGGAGAATACATATGACAGGGTTCATCATACTTTGGAATAATCCCTTTGATAAGTCCAATTCCCGTTTTTAATGCGGCTTTCATCGATAACACAGGTGCACCCTTATAGCTTTCACTTCCCCCGATTACGCATAATTTGCCAAAGGTTCCTTTATGCCCCCATTTGCTTCTATGCGGGATGATGTTTGAAATAAAGGTCTGATCAAGAAGATATTTATTCTCCCAACCAACAGATTCGGGAACGTTGGAGTTGATACCTATATAAGTACAGTCCATCTGACCGACATAATCTCTTGCCGGATAATACAGCATCCCGGTTTTCGGAAAGGCAAACGTCACCGTTACATCCGCTTTAAAAGGATTTTCAGCGAACAGAAGCCCCGTTCGGGCATCTATCCCCGTTGGAACATCAACGGCAATCCTTTTCGCGTTTGATTCGTTTAGTTTTTTCAACAGTCGGTCAATGGAACCGGGAACCATTCTGTTCAACCCCGTACCAAATACTGCATCTATGATTATTTCATACGAATCAAAATTTATGGTATCATCCGGCATTCCGGAATGTATACAACAGGAGGTTTTACTTAAGAGATTCATCTCGGCATTTGCATCTTCCGTTAATCCCGAAAGTCCTAGAATCATGAATAACTCGCAGTGACATCCCAGATCTTGCAATTCTCTTGCAATCGCAAGACCGTCCCCGCCGTTATTCCCGGACCCACATAAAATCAATACATTTTCCGGAACATGTCTCAACCAACGGATTATGGATTCACAGACTGAATGAGCGGCTTTCTCCATCAAAACGATTGATGGAATACCGATGTTCTGAATGGAATACTGATCACATTTTCTCATTTCATCCGGCATTAATACTTTTATACAAAATCACCTCAAAACATTCTGATTTGCTGATTTTTCTTTTTATCTATCTTTGTTTTCCGGGTTTTTTTCTTGATGTTCTCCATCTGTTGAAGTCCCAGAACCCTGACCTTTTCATCAAGGTTCTTTTCAGTTGTGATTGTTTCAAGGACATCATAGGCTCTATTGACAACATTTTCAGGTAATCCGGCTATTTTAGCCACTTCTATCCCATAACTTCTTGATGAAATACCTTCTCCCACTTTATGAAGGAAAACAACTTCATTATCTTCCTCAAGCACCTTTACACACATATTACTCATACCCTCATAGACGTTAGCGAGCTCCGTTAATTCATTATAATGTGTTGCAAAAACAGAATAAGATTGGATGGTATTATACAGATATTCCGAAACAACCCATGCAATGCTTATACCGTCATAGGTACTCGTTCCCCTTCCAACTTCATCAAGTATAACAAGTGATTCGTCCGTTGCGTTGTTGAGTATGGTCGCAGTTTCAGACATTTCCACCAGAAAGGTACTTTTTCCCGATGTCAGATCATCCCTTGCACCAATTCGGGTGAAAATCCTGTCAAGTACGGGAAGATTAACGGAAGTTGCAGGAACATAAGAACCAATCTGTGCTAAAAGAGAAATTAAGGCAATTTGTCTGAGATAGGTAGACTTACCGGACATATTCGGTCCGGTTAAAATGACAAAGTTGTGCTTCTCATCCATGAATAGATCATTCGGGATAAACTGTCCGGTCAATGATTTACTTCTTGAAAAACTCCATTCCACGAGCGGATGTCTGCCTTCCTTGATAAAAAATATTCCGTCATCGTTGAATTCGGGTTCACAGTAATTGTTTTCACGCGCCGTTTTAGCCAAAGATAAAAACGCATCAAGACAAGCCAGAGATACCGCATTTAACTTCAATTGCGGAATAAATCTCACCGTCTCTTCAACAAGCTGCCTGAACAATTCTCTTTCTATCGAGTCAACCATTTCAGCGGCATTATTGAGTTTTTCTTCTATCGGCTTAAGTGCATCACTGATGTATCTCTCACTGGAGACAAGTGTTTGCTTCCGAATATAATCATCCGGTATTTTGGCTGTCTGTGCCTTCGATACTTCTATGTAATAACCAAAGATCTTATTCTTTCTGATCTTCAATCCGGAAATCCCGGTCCTGTTTCTTTCGTACTCTTCAAGTTCCTTCAACTTCCTACCACTTCCGTAAAGCAGTTCACGATACTCATCGAGCCGCTCGGAATATCCATCGTTAATCGTCTTCCCCAATCCGATCTGATTATCCGGCTCCTCTTTTAAGGCAGCTTCTAATAAAGAAACCAGTTCATCTATCGGATCAAGATCGGTAATAATATCTGAAAAGACAGGTTCATTTGACAAAGAATCGATAATCTGAGGGATCTTTTTAAGTGTGGTTTTCAGTGAAACAAAATCAGCCGGAGTAATCTTTTTATAGGATAATCTCGAAATAATCCGTTCGATGTCGTAGACCTCATTCAGATATTCACCAATTTCCTCAGAAAGGAACGGGTTGTCAAAAAAGATTCTGACATGATCAAGTCTTTCTTTTATTTCACTCTCGTCTCTCAGAGGAGAAAGCAACCAGTCTTTCAATTTCCGACTACCCAGAGAGGTAGATGTATTGTTGATAACGTCAAAAAGAGAGTAAGCGGATTTATCCCCCCTCTTTGAAATCAATTCTAGATTTTCGACTGTTATATTGTCAAGTATCATTCTATTGGAAGTATCCATAAACACAGGCCTGCTAAGGTGTTCAAAGGCATCCATATGCTGAAAATCAAGGTATTTCAAGGTTGCTCCGAAAACCGCACAGGCTTCATCGGATAGTTCAAGAAAACTGAGATCTTTTACATTAAAGACCCTTTTCATCTGTGAGACGGCTTCATCGTTGTTATAGTACCACCCGGGAAGCGATTCGGTGTACAGCCCCTTGAGATATGTCTTTAAGACATTGATGTTTTCTCTAAACTGAAAATTCTCCGGAAAGAGCAACTGAACGATATCAAACTTTCTGATGATATCTTCCACTTCTTTCCAGTCATTCTTTTTGAATATCATGGAATAACCTGTAGTTATATCAAGTAAAACACAATAAAATTCATTTGCCTTGCTTACTGATGCCAAATAACTGTTCTGACTTTCAACAAGCATAGAATCTTCTACCACAGTTCCGGGAGTAACCACACGGGTTACTTCTCTTCTGACGATTCCCTTGGCTTCACTCGGATCTTCAACCTGATCACAGATGGCTATTTTTAAACCGGCTTCCACCAACTTCTTGAGATAATTATCCAATGCATGATGCGGAATGCCCGCCATCTCATTTCCATTTCTATGAGTCAGTACAAGCTGTAATACTTTAGCTATCTTCTTAGCATCATCAAAAAAAGCCTCATAAAAATCTCCAAGTCTGAACAATAATACCGCATCTTCATATTTCGATTTTATCGACAAATACTGCTGCATCATTGGAGTCAGCTTTTTTTCATCCAATCAAATCACCTCACCATAAAGCGGTCCGGCAGAAACACGGTTTATTTTAATCGTTTTCCATTCCCCTATCTCTGATTGATCCGACTCAAAAATCACTATCTTATTCCTATCCGTTCTCCCATAAAGAAGATGTGGCTTTCTCGGAAGGGCAGCTTCTGCAATAACTTCTACGATCTTATCCTGATAGATTTCATTAAATACCTTATTCATATTTTTCTGAATATCCAGCAGGTTGTTAAGTCTCTTTTTCTTCAGTTCAAGCGGAACATCATCCGGAAGGTTTTTATAGGCAACGGTTCCCTCACGCTCGGAATAGATCGCCAGATTAACCTTTTCAAAACCTACCTCCCTGACAAGATTCACCGTATCCAGATAATCTTCTTCAGTTTCTCCGGGAAATCCGATGATGATATCGCTGGTCAGCGAAACCTCGGGAAATCCCTTCTTTATCCTATTAACCAGTGCAAGATAATCTTCTCTTGTATACCTCCGATTCATTGCCTTTAATATCCTATTACTGCCCGATTGAACGGGAAGATGGATATTTTTGGCAAATTTATCCGAAGAGGCCAGCACTTCTATCACTTCATCCGAAAAATCAGAAGGATACGAAGTTAAAAACCAGATTCTCTGTAAGCCGTCTATTTTCGACACTTCCCGTAAAAGATTGGCAAAATTGACTTTTTCATCATCCACATCAAGGCCATAAGAATCAACATTCTGACCGAGCAATGTTATCTCTTTGTATCCCTTTCCGGCAAGCTCATCGCATTCTCGAATAATATCATCGAATGGTCGACTCAATTCTCTTCCACGTGTATAGGGCACGATACAATAGGTACAGAATTTGTTGCATCCATAGGCAATTGTTACATAGGCATGATGAGAACTATCCCTTATGATCGGCGTGTCGTAACTGATTTCATCAATATAATCGTCAAACGCCAAAAATCTTTCGCCTTTCTTGGCCCTTATTGCATGTTCCTCAATTCTGGTTATCGCCCTTGTACCAAAAACAAAATCAACTCCCTGACGACGCAAAAGCATTTTCCTCTCTTTTTCCGCCGCACAACCGCAAACACCAACTTTAATCTTTTTACCTTCTTCTATCTTCATTTTGTTCAATCGGCCAATGAAGGCATATGCCTTTTCTTCCGATTTCTGCCTGACCGCACATGTGTTAACGATTATTATTTCCGCCTCTTCAAGCTCGGAAATTTCATGACCTTTCCGTACGAGAATCCCCTTCATTATCTCAGAGTCATTGACGTTCATCTGACATCCGTATGTTTCAAAATAAAATTTCAATTGGTTCATCCACCCTTTCTATTATCTGTACTTTTCCATCGAGACCTGATACATGATTATCGAAGTTGACACGGCAACATTCAGAGAATCACAGGATCCCCTCATCGGTATTTTTATTCGCTTATCATCATAATTATACCATTCTCCGGTAATACCATATCTTTCACTTCCAGCAACAATTGCAATGTTTCCACTGTAATTCGTCTGATCATAATCAACCTCTGCATCGGTATCCGTTAAGACTATTTTTACATCATTCTCCTTTAGCCATTCGATTGCCGTACTGACCTCACATTCGATAACCGGTATACTAAATACGGCTCCCTGACTTCCTTTTATGACCTTGGGATGTGTCAGACGGGCACGCCTGTTGCAGATAATCACACCTCTTATACCTGCTCCGTCACAACTTCTGAAAATAGTTCCTATATTTCCCGGGATTTCCACGCCATCAAGTACGATATATATCGAATTACCGTCCGGTTTCATATCTGCAAATTCATAAGCGGGCATTTCACAAACAGCGAGTATTCCATCGGGTTTTTTATATTCACTGATCCTTGCAAACACTTTATCGGAACAGATACATCTGTCAAATTCTTCAGATTTTGAGATGAGCTTTTCTGCAAGAATCTCAGAATTATCCGATAAGAACAACTCCGGTGAAAATAATACCGCATCAAAATTCAACCCTTTTTCCAGACATTTCTCTACTCCCCAAAATCCTTCAACGACAATTAAATTCCGTGGATTTGATTTGGTATTTTTTATAATCGACTGAACCTGCTTGATCCTCGGATGTTTTATTCCGGCAAATTTTAATTTCCCGGAATGTTTTTCCATAAACTGATTTCTCTTTTCTTCTGAATTCATATTTTACCCCTTAACCTTGAGAAGTTTCTTTGGGGAGATGACCGTATGAACCAAATCATGTCCCGGAAAATACGGAATAAATTTAAAATCCGGTATATTCCATAGAACAACAGAGGCCTGTTTTCCATTTTCAATACTACCATACTCATTCGCCAATCCTATCGCTGACGCCGCATTCAATGTCATCGCGGTTAAGATTTCTTCAGGAGACATTTTCAGTTTCGATGATGCGAGATGAGCGATAAATCCCGGATCATTAATTGTACAGGATCCTGGATTAAAATCACTGGCAAGCGCAACGGCTGCACCCGAATCAATCAATGCCCTGGCAGGAGCAAAAGGTTTGCCGAGAAAGAAACTGGTTCCAGGCAGTAAAGTTGCAACAGTATCACTATCAGAAATAGCAGAAATGGCCTCCTCACCAATTTGAATCAGATGATCAGCGGACTGTGCGTGATACTTAGCAGCCAATCGGCTTGCTCCTATATCTTTTATTTCATCCGCATGCATTTTGATTCTGAATCCTTTTTCTATGGCTGACTGAATATATCTTTCACTCTGCAAAATATCAAAGACCCCTTCTTCACAAAAAACATCGACAAAGATATCCGTTCCAAACTCCCCTTTTATTGCATCAAGCATCGTTTCGATAATCTCATCCATGAATGACGAATACTCTTTAAATTCAGGGGCCAAAGCATGAGGACCAAGAAATGTCTTTACAATTTTCTGCGGACTTTTTTCCTCAAGTATTTTTAATACTCTTAACTGTTTCAACTCTGATTCTGTATCAAGCCCGTAACCACTTTTACCCTCGAATACGGTTACACCCCTTTTAAACAGCTCATCGCTAAACTTAAGGTTAAAAGCAACCATTTCTTCTATCGTTGCTTTTCTGACCGCCTGCGTCGTATTGACTATGCCACCGCCAGATTTCATTATTTCCATATATGTGGCCCCCTGCTGCCTCATAAAGTATTCATCATATCTGAATCCATAAAATGGTATATGTGTATGTGGATCTATCAGCCCGGGAGTGGCCGTTAACCCTTCAGCATTGATAACCTCCCCACAATAGCCTTCCGGAATTTGGATATTCTTGTCTACTCTTTTTATCAGTGAATTTTCTATCAGAATATCAGTATTTTCATATAGCCGTATCTCTTTCATCTTTGCACTTTTTTTCATTTTTTCCCCTGAAGGTGTGGCAATCTGTTTAATATTCTTAATCAGTAAATCCATTATTTGTCATCCCCTTTTCTATCATTTCAACATATTATATCAAATCTGTATTTTCAGAAAATAAAAAAAGATATATGCTATAATTCAAGTGAATCCTAAGTTTTCTTAATTTATTTTTACGGGGAGGCATTTATGTTCAAATCATTCAGTCTATACACGAGAATATTGATAGGTTTTGCAGTGATTACAATTCTTCTACTGCTTATTTCTGTTTTGACATTAACCGCGATAAACAGCAGCTTGAACAGTTTCAACGAATATAGTGAGACTGTAGGTGTTCTTGAAGTGGCAACGGATATAGAAAAAGAAATATTAACATCTATGATGCTTAGTCAGGAGTATCTCGAATCCAATGATGAAGGGGTTGCTACACAATTTACCGCTACCATCAACGAAGTCAAACAGAATATCAGTGAATTGAGACAAATCTCACAGAATTCCGAGATAACCGATAAAGGCGGTATCATACTCGACAATATCGATTCTTTTGATAACGCATTTAAAAGTATTGTGGAATATACAAACAAACAGAACGAACTCGTCAACAATTTTATCATGCCGTACGGAGATAAAATAGAGGAACAGTTGACGGGATTGATGGATGATGCTTTCGGAAACGGAGATACACTGGCTTCCTTTGGATCGGGTCAGGCTGTTAAAAACATTCTCAGAACCAGAAACGCAATTTTTAGGTTACTTAATACAAGGAATCTTGAGATGACGGAGACCATCAACGAAGAGATTACGTTAACCGAAGAGAGCATCTCTTTCCTTGATCAAATGATTACTAATCTTACAATGAGACATTATGTTGATGATACGAAAGATGATTTTGAGATTATGAGGGACAATTATGTAGAATTGGAAAGTTCTATGAAAGAAAGAGAAGATGTGACCATTCAGTTCAATCATCTTCAGGAAACCATCTTTGAGAACACGGAAGATTTAAGGGAAAGTATTTATCAGATACAAATTGAAGTTGGAAGTAGTATAGAAGAGCAGAACAGAACGATAAAGACAGTTGTTATCATTCTCATGTTAGGTTCTGTGGCATTGAGTCTGATCGTCTCATTTATCGTGGCAAAGAGTATCATTAAACCAATTGCCATGCTTGAAGCCACCATCAAGAAATTTGGGGAAGGAGATCTGACACAGGATTTCAGTATGAAGGGGAAGAACGAAGTCGTCCGTATGGCAGATATTCTTCAGGATATGGCAAATTCTCTGAGACACTCTATCTCTTCGATTCACGAAGCGGTAGACCAGATTAACAACTCATCTGAAAACCTGAATGTCATTGCACAGGAAGCCAATGAAAATTCAGAAACACTCTCAAGGGAAAGCACTGTGATCGAAGACAGTATTATCAGCACCACTTCTTCATTAGAAGAAACAAATGCCGGTATCGCTGAGATAGCAAATTCATCACAGAATGTTGCCAGAGTCGCTCAGGACCTCGCAGAAGATACGGAAAGCGCTGAAAGAAAAACAAAAGACGGAAATCAAATCGTTTCAGATATGCTTTTAAGTATGAAAAATGTCAGCAATCAAAGTCGGGAAACGACAGAAATCGTAGCAGATCTATCCGGAAATGCCAAAAATGTTGGAGAAATTGTTGAAACGATCTCTTCTATCGCGGAACAAACCAATCTTCTTGCCCTGAATGCTGCTATAGAAGCGGCACGAGCAGGAGAAGCCGGTAAAGGGTTTGCCGTGGTAGCCGATGAAATCAGAAAACTGGCGGAAGAGAGCCGAAAGGCAACGGAAACGATCGATTCCATACTGAAGGAGATTCAGAAGGGAACGTCCATGGTACAGAAGGCAAGCGAGAAGAATGTGAATTATGTAGATTCGCTGACAGATAATGCCCGAAACGTGGAAAATGCCTTTTCTGTTATTCTCGAAAGTATAGAACACATCTCAAATTCTGTTGAAGATCTTGCAGGTTCTGCAGAGGAACAAAGTGCTTCAACACTTGAAATTACGAGAGCCGTTGAGGTCTCAACAAACAGCATGAGTCAAATTTCTAACGAGATAAAGATACTCTCAGACAGCGCTGAAAAACAAGCCTCTAATTCAGAAAATATAAGTTCATTAGTGGCTGAACTCTATGCCATGGGCGAATCACTTGAAGAGCAGCTAAAACACTTCAAGTATTAAGGTGTTTCATCATCTTTAAACCAAAGTTTTTTAAGGCATATATCCCTGCAATGATCATTGCAGGGATTGCTTTATGTCTCATGTTTCTTTCAGTCAACCTGTTACTTGAGGAAAATTCCCGAAAGGCCAACCTAAAACGAGAAACTGAGATTTTATCCCAATATGAAAGCTGGATGGATTCAAAGCTTGACATTTTATTATCCGACAGCCGTTTATCTGATATCCTGTCGATCATGGATCAGACAGATGATTTAAAAAGCACATTAAAGACCATTCATGCCGATCAGGATGGAATGCTTAAGATGATCGGAAATTCTCTTTCTACCATGCTTTCTGCTATTTTTGATCTTATGGATTATCAGATGGATTTGATTTCCGATAGAGATTATTCAACAGATTTTTCTCTTTCTCATGTATCTATATACAAGATGACTCAGAAACTTTTCATGGAAATCATCTCCGTCAATCTTCAAATCATCACCTCAAGGTTTATCTATTCGGACACTACTCCTGAAGATATCCTTCATTCGATAGAAGTAATTACTTCTCAGTCCACTTTATTACAGGAGTCCTTGATGACTTCCGAAGAAGAAAAAATATTCGATCGTTATCGATTAAATGAAATGAAGTGGAGAACGAACATAGAAAACCTCCTGAACAATGACGACAGAAAAAGAGAGCTTACGAATGCTATTCATTTTTCGCTTGGAGAAATCTCTAACCATACCTATCTACCATCGATAATAATGATTTCTATCCTTCTCTCTTTACTTCTTTTTATTCTCGCCATTGTCCTTTTTACGATCAGTCAAAAACAAAGGAAAACGAATCTGTTGTCTATTACTGAAATGATACAACTTAAGCAAATCAATGCGTCCCTTGAAGAAGAAAACTATCAGTTGAAAATCCAATTGACAGAAAAGGATACCGATTTAATCAAGATTAACCGAATCATTGAAAAAAAGAATATAGAAGCAGAAGAGGGACGGGCACGACTTTCCACTCTTGAAACAGAAATCAGAGATTTACAGGCGATAAATGATCAATTAAAAAGTGAAATAGAAGTAGTCGCCAAACAAAAAATACTCAACACGTCAACAGATGATATTGATACCTTTATTAAAGCGTTTGACTTTATTTCTGATTCGCTTACATCATTCATTAGAGAATATCATGAGCTTTTTTCAAATACAGAATTATTCTCTGAAGTTCAACAAATTGATCAATTGATCTCATACCTTGAAGACTTATTTGGCGAAACACGATTGCTTTCTTTAAATGCGGCGGTTGAATCTGCGCGAGCGGGTGAGAGTGGAAAAGGATTCGGAATTGTCGCGGATAAGATCCGAGAAATATCGGAAAAAAGTCAGAATTTATCAAAAGATTTAAAGAAAATCCTCCGGTTGCTTACCAGAAGACTTGAACATGAAACTCAAAATAAGCGTGATAACATGAGCAAGTTAACGGCTGAATTGGAAGAACTGACTGATTATTCGCAGGAAATGATTAAAACAATCAACACGATAAAAAATAAAAATCACCCTTCCTGATAGGCTTTTTCAGTAAAACCCGGTATAAGAAGCTTGAATTCCCTTCAGTAATTGATCCTGTCTGATTTTTTGATTTTCATTCTTCTACATGTAGGAAAGGATGTTATAAGATTCCTATCTCAGAAAGAAATTTTTTGCATTTATCAAAATATTTTTCCCTGTTTATCTTGTAAGAATCGGCATGTTTCCCCTGTTCTACAAGAAGAAGATCCCGTTTACCATGTGTTTTTTCATTGTATAAATCTACAGACATAGAATAGGGAACCATATAATCCCGTTTACCGTGCACAAATAAGATCGGAACATCTATATTCCGTATTATTTTTTTTATAGACACCTTTTTTATTGGCAAATTTGACGTTATTTTCATAAAAAGGTTAATGAGGGGTAGGAAAAATAATGGGACAAGATGCAATCGCTTGAAATTCTTTCTAAAAAGTAACCTGAGATCTGAAAAGGCACTATCGGCTATAAGGAAGGATGTTCTTTTATCTATTTCCGCATGCTGTAAGGCAATTACGGCACCCAGTGATTCACCATGAACACCTAAAAGGCTGCCGTGTCCAAACCTTTCAAAGGCAAAATCGCATATTTTCTTAAGATCATATCTTTCATAAATTCCGTATGTACATTTTTTCCCCCCTGATTTTCCGTGCCCCCTGTGATCATAAAGAATAATATTAAATCCAAGCTTGTAAAAATCTACAACATACTTCATAGAACCCCATAAAGACCAGGTAATTCCATGAGAAAAGACTATAATTTTACTACTCCCGGGATGGGGATATACAAAACCGTGTAGTTTATAGCCATAATCCGAATCGATATAGAATTCCTCATTTTGAAGTGAGAATATCGTTTTAATATCCAGATTATCCACTTGTATAGAGACTTTTTTAGTCAGTTCATATTTCCTCACTCTGGGATTCACATACCGAAATGCCAGATATCCTATAAAAAGAATATCCAGGATTAAAAATATGATTATATACAGCACACTGATGTCCTCCAAAGATAAAAACCTTAAATCCGATAATAAATTTAAGGTTTTTATTGAATCACTTAATGGAATAGAATAGAGATAAAGAACTTGTTAACTATCAGCCTCAAGTCGCTTGATCATTTCCGGAATAATCTTATGAACATCCCCCACTATGGCAAGATCGGCAATCTTCATAATTGGTGCATCCTCATTTTTATTGATGGCTATTATAAAATCACTTTCCTGCATCCCTGCTATATGCTGTAAGGCACCAGAAATACCACAAGCGATATATAGTCTTGGTCTGACGGTTTTACCAGTTTGTCCAACCTGATGACTCTTATCAATCCACCCCTGATCAATGACCGGCCTTGAAGCGGCAACCGTTCCATCAAGCAGTTCGGCAAGTTTCTTCAGCATATCAAAACCGGCTTTACCACCCATACCCCTTCCACCGGCGATTAAAACCTTGGCTTCGGAGATATTGGCCGTTTCCTTCTTTTGTTTCACCTGCTCAAGAATCTTCCCCCTTACCTTTGTCAGATCGGCAGTGGAAATAAACATCTCCGGGTTGGTAAAGGGTCCTTCTTTTTTTTCACCTTTTGAAAATACCCCTGGTCTAACGGTTGCCATCTGTGGTCTGTGATTTTCACAAGTAATGGTTGCCATCAGATTACCGCCAAAAGCAGGCCTTGTCATTAACAGAAGTCCATCTTCATCAAATTCCAATTCTGTACAATCTGCTGTTAATCCCGTCCTGTTTCTTGCCGCAAGTCGCGGGGCAAGATCTCTCCCCTGTGGTGTTGCACCGATAAACACAACATCAGGTTTGAACTTGTCAAAAAACTCTGAAATAACAGTCGTATAAGCATCCGTATTGTAATATTGAAAGGCTTCGTTCTCTACGTAATACACTTTATCTATATCATAACGGGCAACTTCCTCCGCAATCTTTTTGGTGGAAGATCCTATCAGCAATGCATAAACATCGTGACCATGCACTTTGGATAATTCTCGTGATTTTTGAATCAATTCAAGTGTCACATGATTCAAGATTCCATCTTTCTGCTCACCCACAACCAGTATCATTTTATTCTGATTCATGAAATCACCTCTGAACTGATCAGTTTCTTTTCATTCAGTTTCTTTAAAAGAATGTCTACAGCCTCTTTCGGATTTGTCTTAATAATCTCGCCGGCACCGCCTATTTCTCGAGTTCTTGACTTTCGAACCTTCGTAGGAGATCCTTTTAATCCCAACTGAGATAGATCAACGTCAAGATCTTCAGCCTTTAATATTTCTATTTCCTTTTCAAAGACATTAAAAATAAGAGAGGGCTTCATATATCTTGGCGTATTTAATTCTTTTATAGCGGTAATCAGTATTGGCATCTGATATTCTACAATCTCAAATCCATCATCCAGCATTCTTTCAACCTGAATTGTCTTTTCATCGTTGATAACTATGTTTTTCGCGTAGGTTGCCTGCGGGATATTCAAATGTTCTGCAATTTCAGGTCCAACCTGTGCCGTATCTCCATCAATTGCCTGTCTCCCCGCAAGAATCAAATCATAGTCATATTTCTTGATTGCCGCAGCAAGCGTCAAGGATGTGGATAACGTATCAGCACCGGCAAATTTTGCATCCGACAACAGAACGGCTTTATCCGCCCCCATTGCCATCGCCTCATACAATGCATTCTTTGCCTGTGGAGGCCCCATTGTAATAACGGTGATTTCGGCTCCCCTCTCTTCTTTTATTTTCAAAGCCGCTTCCAAAGCATTTTTATCTTCAGGATTAATAATGGTGGGGATACCATTCCTGATCAAAGTCCCTGTCTCTTTATCGATTTTAACTTCCGTTGTATCCGGAACCTGTTTTATACATACAATTATTTTCAACATAAAAAATCTCCTCCTTATGAAAGTGCACTTGATGCAATAATCATTTTTTGAACTTCTGAAGTCCCTTCATAGATTTCAGTAATCTTTGCATCCCTGAACATTCTTTCAACAGGATAATCTTTTGTATAACCATATCCTCCAAATATCTGTATGGCCTTTGTCGTAACATCCATAGCCGTTTCAGCGGAAAAGAGTTTGGCCCTCGCCGCTTCTACGGAAAACCGTTCTCCTGAAACCTTTTTCATGACAGCCCTTTTTACTAATTCTCTTGTAGCGGCGATTTTAACATCCATATCGGCAATCATCCACTGCAGTCCCTGAAATTTTGCAATAGATCTTCCAAATTGTTTTCTTTCTTTCATATAATTTACCGCTTCCTCAAAAGCACCTTCCGCAATCCCGAGCGCCTGAGCCGCAATACTGATTCTTCCACTATCAAGTGTCTTCATGGCAATCCCGAAGCCTTTTCCCTCCTTGCCAAGGAGATTTTCTACAGGGACCTCACAATCCTGAAAAATCAGTTCCGCTGTCGATGAAGCCCTGATCCCAAGTTTTTCTTCTATCTTTCCTACCTCAAATCCCGGAAATTTCTTTTCAACAATAAAGGCACTTATCCCCCTCGTTCCCTTTTCCGGTTCGGTCATGGCAAAAACAGTAAAGACATCAGCTGAAGCACCGTTCGTGATAAATATCTTGTTGCCGTTTAATATATACTTATCCCCTTTTTTCACGGCTGTGGTCTGTTGCCCGGAGGCATCAGTCCCTGCGTTTGGTTCCGTCAAGGCAAATCCACCTATCATTTTACCTTGTGCAAGCGGAATCAGATACTTTTCCTTTTGTTCATGCGTCCCGAATTCATTAATACTCCCTGCACCGAGAGATGTATGAGCCGCAAGGATAACTCCCGTCGTTGCACAGTACTTACTGAACTCTGTAACGGTCATGATATAGGAATACACATCACCACCGGCTCCTCCGTATCTCTTTTCAAACGGGATACCCATCAATCCATTTTCCGCCATTTTTCTGACAGTGTTAAGTGGAAATTCTTCTGTTTCATCTATTTCCGCTGCATAAGGTTGAATTTCATTTTTTGCAAATTCTTCAATCATTTGTTTAAACAAAATCTGTTCCTGTGTCATAATAACCTCCTTTAATCAATATCCATTTTTCTATTTATATTTTAGCACTTTCTCATTGATATATTTTTCACAATATGTGAATAAAATATTTTGTATGTTAGAATGGTTTGGAATAATAGAGGAAGACATTTTCTAAAACAAATTGGGGGGGAAATATGAAAATTTCAATATTAGGATTTGGAAGCTGGGGAACCGCTATTTCACAGGTACTCGCTAATAACGGCCACTCGATATCTGCCTGGACTGTTGATGAAAGGATCGTTGAGAGTATGAAATGGCATGAGAATCCATATTATTTTCCCAGGAAGAAATTATCCGAAAATATTACTGTATCTACCGATCTGAACAGAGTCTGTAAAGATTCAGAGATGATAGTCATCGCAGTACCCACTCAGGCAATCAGAGAAATCATAAAAAGAATAACAGATGATTCACAAGTTATCGTGAGCCTTTCCAAGGGAATAGAGATTAATTCGGGTCGATTGATTCATCAGATTATAGCTGAAGAGCTTCATATAACAGAACGTTATGTTGCCCTATCGGGTCCGACGCATGCCGAAGAGGTCATGGTAGAAATACCGACAAATATCGTTGCCGCCGGAACTGATGAAAAAACGTTGACACTGGTTCAGAACACATTCGGAAATGACTTTTTCAGAGTGTATACGAATGACGACATACTCGGAGTAGAATTGTGTGGTGCACTGAAAAACATATATGCCATCGCCGCCGGAGTGATTGACGGATTGGGCCCATGGGATAATACGAAAGCGGCATTGATTACAAGGGCTGTCATGGAGATCAGGAGATTTGGCGAACATCTCGGTGCTCGTCGAGAAACCTTCCTCGGACTGGCAGGTGTAGGGGATATGATAGTAACCTGTACGAGTAAACACAGTAGAAACAGATATGTTGGGGAGCATTTGGGAAGGGGGGGAACAATAGAAGCCATTCTTAAAGATATGAATATGGTCGCGGAAGGTGTCTATACTTCGCTCGCTTTAAAAAGGATGCTTGAACGGCAGCCGGTGGAGATGCCTATCGCAGAAAAGATTTATGAGGTAATCCATGAAGGAAAAAATCCGAAAGAAGCCATACAGGAGCTGATGAATAGATGTCCAAAACCGGAATTCTGGTGATAACAGCCTCTCTCCAAATCTATTCCCATTACCTGAGGCGGAGACGTCTTACCGCTCATGCTCCAGGTTAATGATCCTATAGAATTCCTTCGAGATCATCAGATCAAAAGACTATTTCACGTTCGGGACAAACAGTTTCTGTAGCTCATCTTCGTTTATTTCCCTGTACTCTCCCGGATGCAATGTCTCATCAAGCATCAGATCTCCTATTGACTGTCGGTGCAGCGTTAGCACCTCTGAACCGACCGCTTGAAACATCCTTTTCACCTGATGGTATTTACCTTCTGTTATCCCAATTAATACCTTAAAATTGCCCTTAGCTTCATCCTTCAATTCAAAGTGGGTAACGGGCTTTGTTACATATCCATTTTCTATTTCTATCCCTTTAAAAAAAAGCGCCGTTTTCTTCAGATCAAATGGTAATACTTCTGCAATATATAACTTTTGCACCTCTTTTTTTGGAGAAATAATCCGGTGCACCAACTGACCATCAGTAGATAATATCAGCAAGCCCGTCGTATCCGCATCAAGCCTACCCGCTATACTATAATCCGGATGCGGAAAAGAGAGAAGTTCCATTACAGACGGATACTCTCCGTCATCTTCGTTTGAAGATAAATATCCCGATGGTTTATTCATCATGAGGGTACTCTGAGTAATCACCGAAACTAACTCGGAATCTATAGAAATACGACTCTCCGGTATTATTTTCAATCCGGGATCAGTCACCAGTTTCCCATCACAACTTACCCTCTTTTGTCTGATCAACGTTTTGATCTCTTTTCTCGAGCCATAGCCCGCATTTGATAAATGTTTGTCTATTCTTATTACCAATTTTTTTTACCCCTCGCCGTATATATCCCTTTACAGATCAGTCTTATTCTTTCCAAAACAAACTCCTCATCCGAATGAACAAGATACCCAGTCTTAAACATCGCCAACTCAATCAGACGTGGATCATCTATGAATACTGCCGCTTTATCTTCTAATTTCATCCTTAAGGGCTCGGAAAATATCTCGTAATCCTCATAAGTTCCAAGCGCTTTAAGTTGAACGATTGTATTAAGCAGAATTTCCTCCCTTAATGCCAGAAATCTATCCTCATCGACAATCCAGGACCAGGGTAATTCTTTCAGCATCGTTCTATTATATACATTCGCCCTGAAATCATCGATCACAGGAAGGGCCAAAGAAAGAAGACGATACTCGGAATATTCACGATTATCCGTAAATATCGCCGGAAAAACCTTCCTGAATTTCAAATTGTCTATAAAGGCATCATCCAATCCATACTTCGCACTTAAAACAGGAAAGACACCTCCCGCTAAAAGGCCATTGGCTACGGCTTCAACGATCTGAGCACATTGATAGGAACTAATAGAAAAAAAGGGGGCTATCGTCTCATTAAAATTACCCTCTACGTTGAGCACCGTCAGATCAAGCGGTTCTGCATAACCAATCACACAGGCATCTGCCCCGTTGGTTTTGGTGATTGTAGAGAGAAAGAGTCCATACTCAAAAAGAAGAGCCTCATCACTTACACTTCCGATACAGAAAGGGGTAACATCCTTCATCAGCTCTTCATAACGGGGAAGTAAGATCCTGTAGCCGTCAGCAGTAACATATATGTCTTCAGCACCTGCTATACAACCTATCGGGAAAAACATGACAAAGAGCATGAAAAACACCGTCTTCATTGTTGGTTTTCTCAAGCGTATACGAAGCTGCTTTTTTAAGTTTGTCCGTCGCATTTCCCATGGCAATCGAGTATCCAACCACTTCAAAGGCAAAGACATCATTATCACCATCTCCGATCATTATTGTCTCTTGAGGATCAAGATCATAGTATTTCAACAGTTCCAATATGGCTATTCCTTTATTGGTCTTTTTAGGGATGTAGTCAAGATAAGTAGAAAAGGATTTAAAAATGTTTACATCTTTACCAAAGCGTTCCTGACTGCCTGATTCTACCTGTTCCAGAAATTCCCCATTGCCTATTGCAAGAATTTTATCCGTTCTGCCTCTCTTTTCTATTTCACCGACAAGATCCTCAACAACCACATAATCCATTCCAGAATGGATCGAATACCGTCTGATTAATTCGTTATCCTCTTCCACGATTATCTGATCATCTATATAGATCTGCCTGTGGCAGTTAAGATCGCGAAGATATTTGATTATTTTTACCGCATATGGGTCTTCTATGTACTCATGGAATATTTCTCTCTTTTCATCGGGTAAGTAGATGATACTGCCGTTGTAACCGATTATCGGGAAATGAACAGAAAAATATTTATCGATTATCTTCTGTGCGGATGACAACATTCTCCCCGTACAGATAAATACATTCTTACCGGAGTTCCTCAGCTCTTCAATCGCGTTAGCCGTTTTTCCTGAAACGGTCAATTCATCAGTCAGTATCGTCCCATCAATATCAAGTACAATCGTCTCGTATTGCAATATGTTTTCCTCTCTTTCATTTTATCCGGTCGACTTCTCTCTTCAATTATCATTTAATCCTTCTTTATCCGATTAATTCTTTTATTTGTCCGATAATCTTCTCACAGGTCAGTCCAGTTTCCTCCAGTAATTCATTCCTGGTTCCATGTGTAATAAATCCCTCAATCGCAATAATCCTGCTATCAGAAATCCTATCTCTAAACCTTGTATTTAAACATGAAATTAAATGCTCTCCAAATCCCCCAGTCCGGACACCTTCTTCGACTGTTACAATATACTTCCGATTTCTTGTTATAAACAGAGATTCAATCGTCGCTTCGTCAAAAGGTTTTACTGAACTGACTTTAATAAGTTTAAACGGAAATTCAAATCGATCGATCTGTCCTTTAATTATATTGTACATAGTGCCAACCGTAAAGATCAGAATCTCTACCGCTTCAGTCCGAACACCAAATTCTTCCACTTCCCAATGATACGGATCTGTCCGACGGTTTTCAACTATCAAATCTTCTATTTCAGCATATGAAAAAGATTCTTTTTCTCTCGGATATCTGATGAAAACTGGTCGTTTTACATTCCATGATCCGTTGAGCAGAAAATTCATTATTTCCACAAGATTTCCGATAGAATTCGGCGCTATCACTTCAATTTGAGGAATCGGATTCAACATGGCAAGATCAAACGTTCCATGATGCGTAGGTCCATCACTTCCTACAAGTCCCGCCCGATCAATTCCAACAAGTAAGGGAATCTTTTGTAAAGCAATATCATGAATAATCTGATCATAAGAACGTTGGAGAAAGGTGGAATATACCGCATATACCGGATGATATCCCTTCAACGCCATGGCCCCGGCAAAAGTCAACGAGCTCTGCTCTGTAATTCCCAAATCAAAAAATCTCCCATTGTCCAACTTTTTAAAATGGTAAAGTCCCGTTCCTATATCCATTGCAGAAGTAATCACGACAAGCTTCTCATCTTTTTCTGCATATCTTGACAGGGTATACCCAAAGGCATCACTGAAGGATAATTTCTTTTCCTTATCCTTAGATTCTCCATTCTTTTTTTCTATCGGACCTATTCCATGATATTTACTCGGTTTTCGTTCCGCATAATCAAGGCCATATCCTTTTCGGGTATGGATATGTAAGACAACCGGTTTTTCATACCCTTCATTCAAATTCGAAAAGACCTTTATCAAGGCTTCCATATCGTGTCCGTCGATGGGTCCGAGATATTTAAATCCCATCGCCTCAAAGATCGAAGTAGGAATAAGATTGTGTTTAAGACTGTTCCTCATCCATTCAAGCAAAGATTCGAGTCCCTTTAAATGGGTTTCAGTTAAAAAGGCCTTCATTTGCCTTTTAAAATTGTTGTAGCCCTTGCTTGTTCTGATCAAAGAAAGATTATTTGCAAATGAACCCACATTATCTGATATGGACATTCCATTATCATTTATGATAATTTTCATTTTACTATTCTGTCCAGTAACCTGATTAAGCGCTTCCAATGCATTTCCTGAAGTCAGCGCACCATCACCTATCACCGAAATCACTTCTCCAGATTCATTATTTAATCTCTTTGCCCGATCGAATCCCAAAGCAGCTGCAATTGAAGTACCAACATGACCCGCACCAAATGAATCAAATCTGCTTTCAAATATATTCGTATAACCGCTTAACCCATCTTTTTTTCTTATCGTTTTAAAGGCTTCTGCCCGTTCGGTAATAATTTTGTGTGCATAAGTCTGATGTCCAGTATCCCAGACAAGAATATCCTTTTCGGGAAAGTCAAAAACATAATAAAGGGCAAGCGTCAATTCAACAGTGCCAAGATTTGAAGCAAGATGCCCACCATTATCACTGACAGTATCTATGATATAGTTCCTTATCTCATCGGCATACAGGTAAAGCTCTTCTATTGTAGCATCCTTTATTCTTCTGATAATATTCTCAGAACAGAGGATGTTATTCTTCATTCTCTATATCTCTTTTTATTTCTTCAATCTTCAATTCAGACTCTTTCAGTTGTTTTTCCGCCTTTTGATACAATAATACAGCATCTTTATATTTTTTGATAGAATCCTCAAGAGGAATATCCTTATCTTCCATCTCCTCAACGAGCTTCTCCAGGTCAGAAATAATCTCTTCTATTCTTTTTTTAGTCGCCACGAAAATCCTCCCGGAATCAATTTTTAAGTATATTTTTTACTTTTGCCTTTAAAATACCGTCTTTTAAATAGATATCAATTACATCACCAGCGCTTAATTGTACCACACTAGAAATAGTTTCCCCTTTATTCTCTATTCTCGAATAACCCAATTTAAGATATTTATCAGGATCAGAGGCAAGAATTTTCTCATTGATAACGAGCATTCTCGATTTGATTCTTTCAAACCTCGACTCGATCATATGATACTTCCCTATATATTCCATGCTCAACAATCTATGTTTCAAACCGTTTACCCTGTTAATCAGGATGTTTTCCGCTTTTATTAAAAGATCATCGATTTTGTCTCTCACCCTTTCTATTTCAAGAAGTGGATCTTTGTACGAGAGAATACGATTCAGTGAAAAAAGCTGTATCTTGATCTCATTGATCCGTTTTTCCAAGATAAAATCAAGCCGACTGATGACAGCTTTTTTATGAGCCAAATAAGCAAAGATATCAGGAGCAGAGACCATTGCAGCAGCTGTTGGCGTAGAAGCAATATAATCCGCGGCATATTCTGAAAGTGTATGGTCTGTTTCGTGACCGATTCCAGAAACAACCGGCTTTGTGCAATATCTAATCTTTTTGACCACATTCTCATCGTTGAAACACCATAAATCCTCTATAGAACCCCCGCCTCGTGCGATGATAAGAAAATCAACATCTGAATTTTCAGCCATTGTTATCGCGTCAATAATTTGTTTCTCCACTTTTCCCTGTACACCCGTATGAAAAATATTCAGTGTTATTTCGGGGTATCGGGTTTTAAAGGTTTTAATAATATCCTGAAGCGCTGCACCCTTTCTTGAGGTAATTATTCCAATTTTTTCAGGAAATTCATGTAACACCCTTCTCTCACTTTCTTTTCTTGGAATGACACCTTCCTTGAGTAATTTTTGTTTGAGTTCCTCAAATTTCTGCTGAAAAACACCGGTTTTTGAGATTTCTCTGGCCGATTTTATGTAGAACTGAAATTCTCCCCGTTGTTCATAAATTGACAGATAACCAAAGGCTTCTATCATGGATCCCTCTTTGAATTTTTCAGCATTCTCATCAGAGATATTAAAATAAACCCCTTTTAATATGGAAGAATCCTCTTTTAAGGATAAATAGGCATGTTTTCCGTATAACTTTATCGTCCCTATTTCTCCGATTATAGAAATATACCCACCAATTTCAGGATTATTTTCGATTAATTCCTTTGATTTGCGTAGAACTTCACTAATAGTAAAAGGCATATTTACTCCTGTAGAAATTTTTTCGGATTTTTTTCGTCACATATATACCCCAGAGGGGTATATATGGAGGTGCTTTATGCATAAAAAAATCACTATTTATTCTACACCAAATTGTCCACATTGTGTCAGTGCAAAGAGGTATTTCAAGAGTCTTGGAATACCATTTAAAGATTATGACGTTTCAAAAGATCGGAAAGCGGCAGAAAACATGGTAAAAAAAACCGGCCAAATGGGAGTTCCTGTTATTGAAATAGGTAATCAGATCATTATAGGATTCAACAAGGGACGGATAGAAAATATGTTAGAAGGAAGATAATGAGGATTTAATCCTCATTATCTTCTTTTATCAGGAGCTTTCCAAAAGCCGCTTCAAAGTTTCTTATATTCTTTTCTATTACAGAAAAATCCGTTTTAAGGTCTATATGAACACCGAGTTGTTTTATTTTTTCTTCTATAGATATTTTTTCACCGATTTGTCTGATCTTTTCCTTTACTTTCTCATATTCAAAATCATAAAAATAAACAAGATAAAAACCCTCTTTGTAGGTTCCGAGAATATCACTCTTTCTTATTTCACTTTTTAAAACGGCGGACACGGAATCATTGATCATCTGAAAAATATCAGGACCATATCTACCGATAATATCTTCACGATTGTTTATAACAAAGCAGGCGAGAACCCCCTTTAAATTGTATCTGTAAACTTTATGGATTTCTTTTGAAACAAGCTCTGTGAACAGCTGAAAATTCCTTGTGGAATTTAATTCATTCGTATACTCATTACTTTTAATAAAATAAAGGTAAAGCAGATATTTAACGAAAATATCAAATAGCAATAATTCCAACTGTCTGAAATCATAGTTCTTTTTTTCTTCAAAGACTATTTTAATTTGTACCTTATACGGACCTAATTCGACTATTTTCTCTATTAACTCAAATGTTTTTTCCGTTTTTTCACCACATGAGAAGATTTCCTCATCATTGACCGCTATTACGGCAAAGATCGTAGAATTATTTTCAGCAAAAAACATCCTGAAAATATCAATGACGGCTTCTTCAAGCTGTATCGTCTCTTTAAGCTGTAATTCCTCAAAATATCTCTGTATGTATTCCAGATTTAATTTTAAATTCTTATGATATTCAGAAAAATCACCGAGTTTTTCCGAATATCTTAAAATCTCTTTTTTATAAACATCCGCTTTTTCTATCAATTGATTGACTTCACTATATATGAGCTGATTGACATCTCTATTGATTCCATATAAGTCTTCGGGGATTTTTTCACCGGATTCAATCATTTGAGAAACGGCGCTTATCTCCTCCGATCTACTTGAGAAATCGGAAAAGAGCATTCTCTTGACGAGGTTGATGATAAGAAAACCTATAAAAAATGGTAAAAGAAACAGGAGAAACAGCGGCAATATTTTATTTAAAACCGGAGAAAAAGAGATGAAGTGCAATAAATCGACAGTGGTTTCAGAATAATAATATACCGTGTTATCAATACGGAAAAGAGAAGCGTTAAGCCATTTTATCTTCTGACCGTTATTTTTATTAACGGCAATAAAATTATTCTCTTTCAATAAATACCCGTAATCATTATCGTCGAGTACAATAAACTCACACAGATCAGCATTTCTCAGAAATTTGTTGATTGATTCATCTAATGTGATTGTACCGATATATACCCTGTTTTTACTCTTTAATCCTATATCAAAGCAGACCTTTTTAATCACCGGATCAAAATAAAAATTTGAAATGGAATAATCATCAGATACGATTTTACCAAAGATCGGATTTCCATTCAGAACATCCAGTCCAGGTATCAGATTCCCATACTGTATAAGTACCTGCCCCTCCATATCAGAAACAACAACCCGCTCAAAATCCTCAGGATTTGAAACAAGTTGCAATGAATTCTGATGTAATACGGTTTTAAACAGATTTATCATTAGGAGATTTTCTCTGTTCAAATCACTGATAACCGCTGAATATGAAAAGTAACCGGCTATAACGATGAAAAGCATATACATGACAATCCATAAAAGATATATATTGACTAATTTTTTATTTATCAATGCAAAAGAATTCTTCATTTCTCACCAATCATTCCATAATCCGTTGATTATCCTATTCAACGGTATATAGTCCATTTTTCCCAAATTTTACATGATATAAATTCATAATGACCTGATCTTCATCATTAATGGTAAAAAAATCACCATTCTGCTCATTTTGAAAATAAATCCATTCTGCCTTATCAAATCTACCGTATTCTCTTATAAAATCAGCAACTGATGCCGAAAACATTCTGTATAATTCTCTTTCATTATCAAATACAGGTGAATCAAATTCCTTCGATACCGTTATTCCATTCACTCCATAAGAATTCGCCCCTGTATAATACACCGTTTCTTTGTTTGTATTCTGTAAGAGTAGAAATATCTTCTCCCGCGGGTAACCAACGATAGAATCAAGAATACTGATCGTGTCAAATTTATTCGTGTTTAAAACGATATAATCTGGATCGTAGGTCTCGATCATATCAATAATCTCATTTATGCTATCTTTAAAATTCTCAGCGGGATTAAAGGGATACGATCGGACTTTTCCGTTGATACGGCTCGAAAAATCAAACTCGGTCTGATATTCATCGATGATTAAAGTAATCGAATCCTCATTCAAATTGCAGAATCTATTTAGTGCCAAAGATATTTGATTTAAATCAGGCATCAAATTGATACTGTTATTGAGTAACTCCGATTTTTCAAAAAAAAGGGTAACAAACAAAGATTCTATCTCGTTCATCCGCTGTAGATTTAGGAAACGATCGGAATACCCCAGGTCAAGAAAAAACAAGTCATATTTATCTCTATCTATCGATGGGATAAGTTCCTGAAATTCACCCTCAGATAACACCGCTTCAGACGTAAACCCAACCTGAACGGCATTATCCTTCAAGCCTTCGCTTATCTCCTGATAGATGGTATATGAAGCCTTTGACTCAAAGATAGAGAAATCAGACTTCGTCAGGCAAAAAACATTCAACGTTGTCTTTTGATTAAAAAAAGAGAAGAATATTATAGCCAAAAAAATAAGTAGTAATGAGACAAAAATATACTTTTTTATATCCCCCATATCTCACCTTCAGCATTTCACGTCAAGATATCTTTTCAGATCTGTATACTCTGATACCGCCGCTCTTTTCCAGTGTCTTTACATTGGAAAAAATCTCCCTCATAAAAGTTCTGATTCTTGCCCCGCCTTTGTTATGGTAGGCAACTATCTGAAGATCTCCGTTCTTTTCAAGATAATCGACTGAGTCCTTGATGGCCTTTTCCCATGTTTCTTTTCCTGCTGCCATAGGGGGATTGAACAAAATAGAATCAAATTTCATTCCCTGCCATGGCTCAAACAAATCCCCTTCGCGGACATCTACATTCAAATTCTGATTCAGGGCATTTTCTTTCGCAAACCTGACAGCCCTTTTGTTGATATCACTCATAAAGACATGAACAAATGGATTCTCTTTCGCTATTATCGTACCGACTACACCGTACCCACATCCCAAATCAAGAATCTTACCGGGCCTCACGATTAAATTTTCCAGAAAAACAAGTGTTGCCCTATTTGACTTACCATAGGCAAATACACCGGAAGGACTTCTGAAGACATACTCATGTCCGTTTTTCAACTTAATTGCTACATCTCTTACAATTAGCGCTGATTGTGGATTGGGGGAAAAATAATGATCGTTGACCTGTTTTTCCATCTTTTCACTCTTCATCCGGTAATTCTTCCAATTCATCATCGTGACTATCAGGCTGAGAAATAACCGAATCCTTTCTTTCCTTGAAATAATCAAACGCAATCTCGTAATTCTTTCCATCATCCGTTAAAACTGAAACATTTTTTGTAAAAATATTGCAGCTTATCACCTTGCATATCTCATCGTTATACTGAACAATACTTCCCTGTACCGGTACATCCTGCATAATCTCTTCATAGGTATCAAGTTCATATTTCAAACAGCAAAGTAGTCTTTTACACTGACCGGATATCTTTGCTGGATTAATCATCATCTGCTGCTTTTTTGCATCTTTTAAAGTAATTTTATCAAATTCTCTCTTGAACCTCCGACAACAAACGGGCTGTCCACACATACCGATACTGCCTATGAATTTCAGTTCATCTCTGACACCTACCTGCCTCAGCTCGATTCTGGTTCTGAAACTATGCGCCAATTCTTTCACAAGTTCTCTGAAATCCACACGCCCTTCAGCACTGAAATAAAACAGCAACTTTGAACGATCAAACATATACTGTGCTTTAAGCAGTTTCATCGGTAAAGAAAGTTTCAGAATCTTTTCCATACATATATCATAGGCCGCTGCAGCATCTGCTATGTTAATTTCATGTTTTTGCATATCGTCTTCCGTTAGCGGTCTCATTAAAGGTTTGATCTCATAATCGACTTCGTTTATATCTATTTCAAATGGTCCTTTAATAATCTTTCCCACGTCAAGTCCAAAAAAGCTCATTCCCAACACGAGGGTACCGGGAGATAATTCTCCCTCATAAGTAAAATAATTTATCTTCCCATATTTTAAAAATTCTACTTCATAAACCTTTGCAATCATTTCCATTTTTGTCCTACTTTCTTTTTAATATTTTTTTGATACCTGTCAGATAATTATAAAACAACAACTCTCGATTACAATTGATCTGTACACTGTTTTTTATTCGTTCAAGAAATTTCAAAAATTCTAACAGTTCGACAAAATTAAAGGTCAAACCTGTCTCCAGTAACTTTATTGTTAAATGAGTATACGTTATTAAATCATTAAATTCAGAGTTCTCAGATTTGTATATCGAATAAAGGAGTTTTTCCGTTGTACAAAAGAGTTCTTTGAAAAATATATTTGTAAAAGGCGATTCCATGCCCTTTACAAAATCGGAAGAATCAAGCAGAAGTTCCTGATACACCCAATCAGAATCGGAAAACAACAATTTTTCCACAATACAGAGAGAAAACAGTTTTCGAAGGATTTTCCCTTCAAACTCCATATTTTCTATCTTCAAGGAATTTTCTCCTGAACAGATTAGTGAATAATCAACAAACAATTCTTTTATCTCTCTTCCCCTTAAAGATTCCAAGATTGTCTTCTGTTCCGAATAATCCATATCCGATGCCAGTTTAAGGATTTCTAAAGAACTGTCTGATATCCAATAAAACTCATCAGTATTCATTCCTTCAAAATCAGATAACTTTATTCTAACGGGAAGCTGGATCTTAAACAACCTACTTTGAACCGTACTTAAAAGAGCCGAGAAAGAAGTTGTTGTACAGATAAACACGGTACCTTCAGAAGGTTCTTCTATTAATTTCAACAAACTGTTTAGTGAATAAACATTGGCCTTCTCTATATTCTTTACGACGATATACTTGTAATTAAGAAATTCCTTCTTAAAAGAGGAAAAGGAAATCAATTGGCGAACATCCTCTATCTTTATCACATCATCAGACGCACCGATTTCAAAATAATCATTTGAATTGAAAATAGAACTGTATTTGATACGTTTCTCTTTATTCTCCTCTATCCTTTCCAAAAGATTTTCAAGAAACAGATTAATCAATTCACCCTCTTCTCCAGAAAGGCATATCGCCGGAATCTTCTCATTGGACTCCCTTTCGTCTTCTTTGGATAAAAGGGAGAAAATTTTTTCTATTTCACTTTCATAGCTCTTATTAATCTTTGTTTTTAAGACTTCTCTTTCCATGTATTTAAACCCTTATCGATACAAATCAAGGACAAGCCCATTTATTTCTTCAACTTTCCCAGCAAAGCTCATCGTATTTTTTTCATTTTCCATTAACAACCCAGCAAGCTGATGTATTTTATCATCGACTTTTTCCGCCACCATATACAATTTTGGATAATCCACATCCATTCCCATATCTTCCTTAATCTTGTAGAGTCCTTTTTCAATAAACTGTAAAAACTTTTTCAGTGAATCTCTATAGCCTTGAAAATTCCTGTGCGTAGGAGACCTTGAAAACTTATTCCCCGCACTTAACACATATTCCAAATAGCGTCTGGATTCTTCTTCTATCTGCTCTAATTTCACTTCGCCAAGCATATCCATAAAACCGTTCCAGCCCTCAGTATCCACTTTTGCATTACCAGAGTTGATTGACTTTTTCCTCTTGGCCTTAGATGATTTTTTGTCTTTATCGATTGAATTGTTTGGCGGATTTACTCTCATATTATTTACCTTCTTATTTTGGTTTATCTTTCACAAGATCTTTACACAGTTCCAAAGCACCCGTGGCGTCTCTCGAATAGCCATCACAGCCAAAGTCTTCTGCCAATTTCCGGTTCATGGATGCCCCTCCTGAGATTAATTTAACCTCTATCCGCTTTTCCATCAACAGCTGTTTGACTTCCTGAACCCTTCCGACCGTTGTCGTCATCATCGCTGAAAGGCCGAGAATATCGGGTCTTTCTCTCGATACGGCCTCCAATATATCTTCAGATTTACAATCTTTCCCCAAATCGATTACTTCAAATCCCCCACTGCTTAACACCGTACCGACGATCTTCTTCCCTATATCATGCACATCGCCTTCAACAGTTGCAACCAGTACCTTCCCTATAGATTTTATCGACTTTCCTGATAAATCATTTAGTCTGTCAAAGACTGGTTTCGATGTCTCAGCCGCAAGAATAAGTTGTGGAAGATGAATTTCCTTTTTCCCATACAGGACACCTATCTCATTCATAGCCGCTCCTAAGGTTTCCTGGCTGATCTCAAGGGGGGATTTTGTTTTCAGTTCAACATCGATAACCGTATTGATTTTTTCACTCTGACCGTTGAGGAGATATTCTGTTATCTCATTCTCGGTATTTATCTTTTCATCATTTTCATATTTTTCACCTTTCAGACTCAATGAACCCTGCATTACACCGAATAATTCCAAATCGCCCGTATTCATTATCGCCGAAGAAAGTCCTCTTTCTATAGCTCTTGACAGGAATGCCGCGTTGATTCCTGAACGCAGAGGCATTCCAAAACTCAGGTTTGACAACCCCATCGTCGTATTTATTCCAAGGGCTGTTAATGCCTGGACGGTCTTGAGTGTAACTTCCGGATCGTTCCCTGCCCCAAGAGAAAGCACAAGAGGATCTGCAATGATCCTGTTCGCACTGATTCCCAATTCATCCAGCCAGTTTATTCCCTCTAGTATCACCTGAACCCGTTCCTCCGCAGTCGTCGGAATCTTTTTTCCCATTGCAAGCAGAATCAGAACGCCTCCATGCCGTTTCAGGATTTCCGCTTTTTTTTCTATACTTTTCTCTGTAACCCTTGCGGAGTTAATCAACGGTCTTCCCGCATATTCATCCAGAGCCCTGTAAAGATATTTTGTCGTTTGAATATCAAATGACAACGGGTTGGAAGATATCCTGTCCAATTCAATAACCGCTTGATTAAAATGGTCCTGGGCCAGAATTTTTTCTATGCCGAGGTTTAAATCAAGCAATTTGGCACCTTCAGCTTCCTGTTCCTTGGCAATAGAAACAATCCTGTGATAATCCATTCTTTCTATTTCTTCCTGAAATCTCTTTCTTGAAGCGGGATTAATGCGCTCACCGATAGGCATAAAGGGAGAGAGTTGTATTAATTTAGTTCTGGAAGAAAAATAAACCTGCTCTGTCTCCTGTTTAAAGTCTCCACTGGCCCTTTTTTTGGCCTCATCATAGGTATAGGAAGGATTTTTCAAAACAAGCTCTTTTAAAGCTGAAATATGTTCGGGACCTGTTCCACAGCAGCCCCCAATAATTCCAGCGCCTTCCATTACGATATCCGATGCATAGACTGCAAATTCATCTGCACTCATTTTATAAAAGAGTCTGCCATTTTCAAGAAAGGGATCTCCGGCATTAGGTTCTACCGAAATTGGTTTTTCAGTATACCGTCGTAGCTCAGAAAAAACGTTAAAGATTTCTTTTGGACCAAGAGAACAGTTTATGCCAACTACATCCACATCCATATCATTCATCAAGTTGGCGAATACAGACACAGGCGTGCCGGTAACACTTCGAGGCTCTTCATTTTCATTGAGATCAAACGTCATCTGCACAATCAGCGGCTTTTCCCTGTTGACATCCCTAATCGCGAGGACAGCGAGTTTCGTTTCCTTAAAATCGGTCATCGTTTCTATAATAAACCCATCTACTCCATATTTATCGAGGATCGAGGCCTGTTCGTAAAATGTCTCGTATACCGTTTGGGAATCGGCCTTTCCAACAGGAACGGGAAACTCTCCGGTCGATGAAATATCTCCAAACACGAGTGTGTTTTTTCCGGACGCCTCTCTCGCGATTAAAACCCCTTTCTTGTTGATCTCTTCTATCTCCTGTTCAAGACCATGAGACGTCAGTTTCATCCTGTTGGCATTAAAAGTATTCGTCAGCAAGATATCACATCCTGCATCAACATATTCTTTCTGAAGGCTTAATACAACATCCGGTTTTATTAGATTTAACTCTTCACCAAGTACGTCACCAAAGCCCCTTTTAAAAAATTGTGCCCCATAGGATCCATCAAGGATCAAAGGACCGGTTTCGAGACGTTTTATAAATTCCGCTCTATTCATACCTCACTCCATCTCTCATCTTAATCCTGATAATTTCACGATTTCATTAACCTGCTTCCAGCGATTCATCGTATACAAATGAAACCTTGTGATTCCATTCCGTTTTAGTTCTTCTATCTGTTTGACAGCGTATTCTATTCCAAATTTCTCCATCTCTTCGGGTTTATCTTTGTATAATTCTATTTTTTCGTTCAAATCCTTGGGGATAGTTGCACCGGAAAGTGAGACAATTTTCCGAATCTGCTCAGCCCTGAGTATTGGCATTATCCCTGGAATAATTGGCATGTGCATCCCCGAATCCTCTACCTGATCCAGAAATTTAAAATACAGATCATTGTTAAAAAAAAGTTGTGTGATAAAGAAATCGGCTCCCGCTTCGACTTTCACTTTCAAATGATCAACACTTATTTTCATATCCTTACAATCCTGATGTCCTTCTGGATAGGCCGCAGCTCCGATACAAAATCTCCCGTCGGATTTGATGACTGAAATAAGATCCTTCGCAAATTCAAAATCACACCAGGCCCCATACGGAAACGTAACATTCTGTGGAATATCTCCACGCAAAGCAAGGATGTTGCGAACTCCTTTATCGTATAATTTATCGAGAATTTCACCGATATCTTTTTTAGTGTATCCGACCGCCGTCAGATGGGCAAGCGCAACGGTTCCTTCATGACTTCCCATTTCGTGACGGTTTTCTATATATTCGGAAATCTCCACGGCCTTTCCCTTGTTTGTCCCTCCGGGGCCATAAGTTACACTGATGAAGTCTGGATTTAAATCGGTCAGTCTATTTATCGTTTGCTTTATTATCTCAAATTGTTTTTTCTGCCCTTTTTTAGGCGGGTAAACCTCGAAAGAAACGGAATCCCCTTTTCTTTGAAATATATCACTAATTCTACCTGTCATTCATTTCCTCCATTAATGTATTGGAATACCAACCAATCATACAAACGGTACTCTTCTGTGGAATCAAAACGCCTGATTTGATATGGGCAGAAATCTTCTCCGCATTTAACAAGGCAATTATCTTTATATTCTCCAGCAGGGAGACTTCGCCATACCCCGGTGAAAATCTCATGGTCCCTTCTCCATATTTTCGTCGCAACAGGATATCGTATTGATTATTTATCTCCTCTACTGATTCAGAACCCCATGCATCCAGTAAAGAAGCCCTTAGTATCTCTCCCCTGTTCTGATAATCATCTATCCGATCATCAATTTCGGAACCAATCGTACTGCAGAAATAGGTGAGATATTTTATTCCGTTAAATTTTTCAGGGATAATCATCGTATTCAGATTGCTTATTTTAAAAGTATCACTGTACACAACACTTTCAACAAGATTCATCCCCTCAATATAAACCTGATTTACAATATCTCTCATATTTTCATCAAAATGACTTGTCTTCCCGTGAAACCCAGCCCTTAATAAAAACAATTTTTTTGCCGGAAGACTTTCTTTTTTTAATGGATGATATATATACGAAATAATATTACTCCTAAAATAAGATCAAAACGACTACAATAACAACTATTGCCAGAAGCAATAATATTGTCCCCACCATTATGAAATCAATCAGTCTTTCTTTTTCTTCAATAGCTTCTTCATCCCTTTTTACAGATCCGCCTTTCATCAATGTCTGTAAAAAATTCTTATCTTTATCCGGAGCCTCATTTAACAACTTTTTATGCTGCTTATCTTTCATAATCCTCATACTCGAAACAATAATGGTCTTAGCTTCAAACCATTCATCGATAATGACCTTTATCAACATCGTTCCTTTTCCGTTTGAAAGGAATTCTCTTGCAGTAATATAAGCTTCAAACGGTTTGATATTATTCCCATCTCCGTCAAACTTCTCAGGAAACAATGACACTAATCTTTCTCTATCCGATTCATTCGGGAAGTTCATAATACTGACATAAATCATCTCTCCGACTTTAACGGTAGATATGGGATTTCCTTCCATAGGATCGACAATCGGGTAAAAATCAGGCAATTCAAGCAGGTCGTTTCTCCTGTTCGCGTAATTGGCGGCAGATTCCGCATCAATCTGACTCCCAGCTTTTAAAGCCTCGCCCGAACTCATCTCGGTATAAGTAGAATGCTCAAAATCAAACTTGATGTTTACTTCGCTTGTCCATTCATTAAAGAGCTCCTTAAGTTCTATTCTTATGGCCGACGAATCGCCTGTCGAAATCAAGGCACCTAATTTCTTACTGAAAGAAGTCCGGCCACCTTTTTTATTGATATATGTCTTGATATAATTCGTGAAATCATTTGATTTTGTAATCACATCTCCGGTTCTTGACAAGAGTTCTTTATAAACTATATTCAGTTTTTCACGAAAGTCGTTTATATCATCTTCTACATTAATCTTCGCAAAATTTTTAAATCTTCTTGCAAAAGTGACAAACTGAAAGTCTATACGACCATCGACTTTTCCAAAAAAATAACCGATTATGATTTCATCAGACGACTGACTCTCAGCGTATAACTTGATTGTATAAAAATCAAAATCCATAAACGTCTCCTGTCAAATAGTATTCTATCTTAAGAGATTATATCATGAATCGGTTCCGTTGATTTTTAAATTCAGACTTTTTTTTGATGAACCCGGAATCAGACTAACTTCTTCCGATTTTGTCACACAGAAATTCAAAATCTCTCTTTTATCGTTAAAATGATACCGCGAATAGATAAAAAATGCATCAAATAAATCTCCACTCCCCACCGTGTAGGGTAATTTTTTACCGTTCCCGGGAACAAAAATACCATCCCATAAGGCTCCATTGACTCCCTTTTTCACAATATTGCACTCACTGTTCACCGCCTCTGCTTCATTCCCGATGACTATCATATGATCTCGAATACGCTCAAAGGACCGGTTTCGGTAAGCAGGCCCCAAGTCAACATATACAAAGGCCCAATTTTTATCCATGATTTCCGACTGAAGCCTCTCATCTGTTTCCGTCGCAAACATCAAACAGATATCATCTGAAGTGTACTCAAAATTCATATTCAGTAAATCATTTTCCCCGTTAAGGTTTACAGCGAGTGGGCGATTATTTCTCGAAACAAAAAGATTTGTCTCATTCATATTCCGCTGTAAATACCGAAGATTAACACCCGACGTATTTAACACCTCAAGGATATAATCCCCGTTTCTGTCATTTCCCAAGCACGAGTGAATATAAGTCTCAAACCCCAAATTGGATAATGCAACAGATGCATTTACAGCAGAACCTCCAGCATCCTCAAAAACACGTGATACATGAATGTCCCCACCATATATGAGGATATCTTTAAAACCTCTTCCAAAGACGTGTATATTCATTAAATTCCCACTTTAATCAGCTCATATCCTCTTTTTCCCAGTCCTATTTTTTCCGCATGCGCCAACTGTTCAGACCAGTCGGTTCCGGGATGAATTTCTGAAAAAGGATCATGTCCCACCTCTTTAATGACAAGATCAATACAAGCCTGATCTAAGGCTACCGGATCTTCACTGACTGCTATTCCAATATCCGGTGAAACGGGTATATCGTTAGAACTCCAGCAGTCACAATTCGGAGAAACGTTATTTATAAAAGAGATATGAAAGGATTTTTTATCTTTTAATACGGCAAGTGTATATTCAGCCATTTTCTTACACAATAAATCGGCAGATGCATCCCATACAGGAACTATCGCCCCATAATTACACATGGCCACACATTGACCACATCCTATACATCTCTCGTAATCTATTACGGCAAATTCATCAACAACTATAGCATCAACGGGACAATTCCTTGCGCACAAGGTACATTTTATACAATTTTCTCTGATAGTTCTCGGTTTTGAAGTTGAATGCTGTTCCAATTTACCGGCCCTTGAAGCACACCCCATCCCAAGATTTTTAATTGCGCCACCAAAACCCGCCTGTTCATGACCTTTAAAATGGTTAACGGAAATAACCGTATCAGACTGAACAATCGCCGCCCCTACCTTAGCTTCCTTTACAAATTCACCGTTAATCGGGATTTTGACTTCATCCGTTCCCCTGAGACCATCCGCGATAATAAGGGGGGCATCCACAACTTGTTTTGCAAAACCGTTAATCACAGCGGTTTCAAGATGATCAACCGCATTGGAACGCGATCCCTTGTATAAAGTATTTGCATCGGTTAAAAAGGGTTTTGCAGAACTTTCCTTTATCATGTCCACAATCACCCTCAGATAATTTGGTCTGATATACGCCAGATTTCCATATTCTCCAAAGTGGATCTTTATTGCAACAAGTGAATCTTCCGAAAAAGAATTTTTAAAACCGGAAATTTCCAGCAGATTTCTCAATTTTTTAAGTAAACTTACCCCAGGTTTTGTCCTGAATGTAGTGAAATAAACCTTTGCCATAATCATCTCTCCTTTCATAACACGTTATGGAATTATACCATCACTTTTAATTCCACTCTCAATTCCAATAGGCATGTTATAATTCAAAGTCCGAAATTGTGAGGTGTAAAAATGAAACTATATTTAATAAAACAAAAAGCAGGACCCGGAATGTCAAAACGAATGTTTGATACGGTAAGATCCAGAACTGGTATCGACATCAATTACGATAATCTCGTCATCCCCCTCGATTACTACGATCAGGTTCTTGTCAGATTAAAAGAAGACGACGAAGTTGTCGGTTTTAACGTCACTATTCCATATAAGGTGAAAATCTGCGGAAATGTGATACCGGATATTGACGTTCGGAATTGCGGTGCAGTAAATTGCGTAAAGATTGATCATAAAACCGGTGTATTTTACGGGTACAATACGGATTGGAAAGGAATTTTCAATCCGTTAAAAAACAGAAAGGTCAATAACGCCATAATAGCGGGAGCCGGTGGAGCAGCAAGGGCTGCATGCTATGCATTGACTAAAATGGACGTGAAAGATATTTTTCTATTCAATCGTTCTGTAGAAAAAGCAGACTCATTAAAGACTTTTTTCCCACAATTGAAACTGTTACCGCTGGAACGACTTGATGAATTTGTCAAATTAAACGGAATTGACCTAATCATCAACACGACACCCCTTGGAATGAATCCAAACCCCTGGACATCCATTCCTATACAGATGGAGACCCTTGAACATTGCAGAATCGTATTTGACGCAGTCTATAAGCCATTGAAGACAAAATTACTCGTTTACGCTGAAAAAAGTGGTTGCGAATGTATCAACGGTTTGGAGATGCTCATTGATCAGCATATAGAGAACGTCAAGATATGGCAGCTTCCCATGGAAAATGAAATAATAAAGATATTGGAAAGTTTCAAAAGGGCTTAGTTTTGCCAGATTCTATCGCTTAAAACTCACTATTGTTTTTGCCTTTTAAATGAAGCGAAAATCAATATCATTTCCGGTGTTCTTCAAAAAAGACACCGCAAAGGCAGTTCAAGGCCTCAGCGGTGTCTTTTCATTCATAACGTGAACCCATTATTTTAGGTTTTTATCGCAATTCGCACATTTGCCGTAGAATTTAATGTTATGATCATTCGGGATGAAACCCATATCGTCTTTCAGAAGTTTTTCTATCTTTTCCATCAGCTCATCTGATAATGTAATCACTTCTCCACAATCAGTACAAATCGCATGATGTTTGCCATGTTTGTTGCTATCGGCAAGTTCATACCGGATGATTCCCTCGTCAATCTCTATTTTCCTTAACAGGTCAAGTTCACTTAACAGCTCTACAGTCCTGTAAACCGTAGCCTTACTTATTCTGGATCTCTTATCGAGTAATTTCCTGTACACTTCTTCTACACTGAGATGATCTTCAGGGGACTCGGCAAATATCTTCATAATTAACTCCCTTTGTGCCGTTATCCTGAAATTTCTGTTTTTCAGCTCTTTTCTTAAAATATCATTGACCATGCTTTGAAACTGCACCTCCTAAAATGCTGTATCTTAACTGCTCATAATTGTACCAGTTTTATGTTACTTTAATGACCCAAATGTATTATAATTTGTTTAATTTTTGCTTATGAACCTTGATATAATGATAGTTCCTACCACATTCAAAACAAGTAATACCAGAACGATATCTAATAAATAAATCAAACCAGATTCGTTTGAATATAATATAAAAACAAGTAACAATTTGATCCCGATAGAATTTATCTGAACCAATAAATTCCAAATATCCTTGTATTTGACGGCATGCAATACCTGAAAAAAAATAAGTGCAACAAGAACAAAGAGAATTATTGTTTCAAACATGATCATCCCCTCTATAGGTTACAAAACTCGATTCTGTCTCATAGACCTTTATCTCATAAAGACTGTAATTTTCAGCAGTCAAATGATCCTTAAGCTGATCCCAGACCCATAGAGCAATATTTTCAGCCGTAGGCTGTTCTATAAAATCATTGATATAGGAATGATCCAACTTACCGATGACCTGCTTGGCAACCGTCTCCTTCAAAGTCGCAAAATCTATAATCATGCCCTCTTCGTTCAATGATCCTTCTACGGTAACATCCATACGATACGTATGACCGTGAAGGTTCTCGCATTTCCCATGATACTTAATTAAATTATGAGCGGCATCAAACTTGAAAATTTTGGTCAGAAACATATTATCCTTCTCTTATTTCAAGATTTTCTGTATTAAAAATCCCAACCACATTATGAATACATTTTTCAAGTTCCTTTTGAGAAAGTGTATGATCATCCGCTCTGAAAATAACTGAGATCGTAATGCTGCTAAACCCATCAGGAATAGTCTTACCACTGTATACATCACTGATATGCACATTCTCTACATCTTTGATCTTCTTGATCTTTTTTATGACATGTCCAATTTCCATGCCTTTTCCAACAAGTACGGAAAAATCTTTTTTACTCGCGGGAAAATTGGTTCCAAGCACAGATTTCCATTGTTTGACATTATCCTTTGAACATTGATAAGTCTTCTTCAGGTCAAGCTCACACCAGTATGTATAATCGTTGATACCAAATTCATTTAGAACTTCTCTCTTAATCAATCCAAAGATACCAATCTGTTTATCATCGATAAATATCAAGGCACTTTGACCCTTATACATAAATTCGTTATACAGACTCTCTTCCCGTATCCTGTCAAAAGCGATCTTTTCTTCATCCACATCAAGATGGGTTAGCAGTTCCTCTACCGTACCTTTAAAATTATAAAAATCGTTCTTATTTTTGCTCTGGTAATCATAATGATCCATCTTTCCGGTAGCCGCAAAAGAAAATGTCTCATTCTCGATATATTTGCCATCCTTACCACTCAGAATGGATACCCCATTCTCAAATAATTTTATATCATTCTGCTGATGAGAGTTATTATAACCGATTGTCTTTAACAGCGTAATCAGCAAGCTCGGTCTTAACACCGATAGATCCTGAGACAAAGGCTTCAGTACTTCAACCTTACTTGTATTCCATAAGGCTTCATCGTTGTTTACCACTCGTTTAATATCTTTAGGATCGATAAGCGATAAGGGAATTATTTCAGAATAACCGGAGGAAAGTAAAAGATCTCTCAGTTTGTATCTGAATATCTGATAGTCATCCCTGGCAGGATTATAACCTTTCAGATAAGGAACTACCGACGGAACTTTATCGTAACCGATTATTCTGCCGATTTCCTCTATCAAGTCGACTTCCCTCTCCACATCAGGTCTGAAAGTCGGAATAGTGACTTCCCAGGTGTCATTATCTGATTTTTGGCTCAAAGTAAATCCCAAAGAGGTAAGGGCATTTTCTATATCTTTATTCTTGTATTCAATCCCAAGAAGACTTTCCACCCGACTCTTTCTCAGAACAGTCATCTTTTTTTCCACTTTGTTCGGATAACAGTCAAGAATTTCCGCAGCAGCTTTACCACCGGAAAGTTCTTCTATCAGAACAGCGAGTCTACTGATAACAAATTCCGCATCGCTGGGATCAACACCTCTCTCAAATCTATAGGAGGCATCACTTGAAATATTTAATTTTCTGGCGGTTTTCCTGATTTTTATGGGATTAAAATACGCCACTTCAAGCAATATATTTTTCGTTTCAGACGATACACCCGAAAGTTCTCCGCCCATTATTCCGGCAAGTCCAAGTGGTTTTTCGCCATCGGTAATCAGTAGTTCTTCATTGTTAAATTCGACGGTTTCCTCGTTGAGAAGTAACAACTTTTCACCTTTTTCAGCGGTTCTGACTACAATTTTCCTGGATTTAAGATTATCGTAATCATAGGCATGCACCGGGTGTCCTGTTTCCATCAACACATAATTCGTTATATCCACAATATTGTTTATCGGTCTCAACCCCATGGCGATCAAATCCCTCTTCAACCAGACGGGGGACTCTTTTACCGTTACATTTTCTACGAGGAGTGAGGTATATCTATTGCATAAGTCCGGATTCCTGATTTCTATCTCGACAAAGTCAGAAGTCTTCTTTTCACCCGTAGCATATTCTATTTTGATTCCTTTTCCCACTCTTGTTTTTGCGGTCAGTGCCTCTATTTCTTTTACAATGCCAAGGTACCCCAATTCATCCGGTCTGTTGGCAGTCACCTCAAAATCATATACACTGTCATCGAGCTGAAATAATTTCACAACATCTGTTCCGAGTTCGACAGGTTCATCAAATCTATATACACCCGTAGACTTTTCTTCGAGGTTGAGTTCCTGAAGTGAACACATCATCCCTTCAGACTCCACCCCGCGTAATTTCGATTTCTTGATTTTAAAATTATCCTTTAATACAGCACCAATCAAGGCAACAGGGACAATATCACCGGTATTCAAGGAAGTATCACCGGTTACAATGGTTCTTTCAAATTCACCAAAATTCAATTTACAGACTATTAATTTATCCGCGTTCGGATGCTGGGTGATCTCTTCGATCCTGCCCGTATAAACTCCCTGTATGCCTTCCCAGGGATTTTCTATCGACTCAATCGAAGTTCCGCTGAGACTCATCATAGAATCCATTTCCTTATCCGTTATATCTGAAATATCTATATATTTATTTAACCATCTTTTTGATATCAGCATTATTCAAGCCTCCTTATTACAGTTCCTGCCTAAGGAATCTGATGTCTCCACGAACCAGATCACGAATATCCGTAAGACCGTATTTCAACATTGTAAGTCTTTCGATCCCCACTCCGAATGCAAATCCGGTCCAGACTTCAGGATCATAACCAACAGCCTTGAATACGTTGGGGTCAACCATTCCGGCACCAAGTACCTCAAGCCACAGAATGTTTCCATACTTATCTTTCCAGCTCAAATCAACTTCAAAACTCGGTTCCGTGAACGGGAAAAAAGATGGTCTTAATCTTATCGGTACATCTTTCCCGAATAATTCCTTCATAAAATGCTCCAGCGTCCCTTTTAAATTTGCCACACTGACATTTTTATCAACAAACAACCCTTCGGCCTGATGGAACATCGGCAGATGAGTTGCATCATAATCGCTTCTGTAAACCTTTCCCGGCGCAATGATGGCAATAGGAGGCCTTACTTCCTGCATGGTTCTTATCTGCACTGGGGAGGTATGAGTTCTCAGAAGATATTCATCCATTTTCAGATAAAAACTGTCGTGTTCATCCCGGGCCGGATGCCAATCAGGTGTATTTAACGCTTCAAAATTATAAAAGACATGTTCCACTTCAGGGCCTTCCTTAACGGAATAGCCCAACGAAATAAAGATTTCTTCTATCTCTTTCTGAGTCCTTCTGACAAGATGTTCAAATCCGATCTGTTTTTTTGAACCGGGACGGGAAATATCGACCCACAAATCTTTTTCACGCTTTTCCTTTTCTCTGATAGAAAGCTGTTCCATCCTTCCGGAAATACATTCTGTAATGGCCGCCTTGCAAATATTAGTTTCCTTCCCAACCTGAGGGCGTATCCCGGGATCAAATTCGCCAAGTCTTTTTAGAAAATTAGTCGTCAAAACCCCTTTTTTTCCAAGATATTTTATTCTTAACTCATCCAGATCTTTTATTTCCTTTGCATTTTTTATCTCTTCAACAGCCGTCTCCTGGACATCCTTCAGCTGTTTGAATATATCCTTATCCATACAAAGTCCCCTTTACTTTATTGATGTTTTTCATTATTTAAAATGCCGTTTAGTAAATGTATAAAGTCCTATTTTGTTCGTTTTAATCATTTCTAAGAATTCAGCATTTATTCTCTTGTTATCAGGAATCAATATTGTCTCTATTCCCCATTCTTTTTTGGCCTTCAGAATAACATCGGCGGAAGGGAAGATATCAAAACCGAGAAGACCCCCATTCACATTTTTTAAAGAGGTCTCGAAGCGATCCCCGCAAAGGCTGAAGCATTCTTCAACATTCAGCATGCCACTGGCCATTCCATACATCCTCCCATCTTTCATTCCAATAAGTGAGCAGGTTTCAAGCGATTTAATAATTTGAGACATGATCAGTAAATCGGAAGAATACTCCTTGTCGTTTTCATTCGGTAAATAAACGCCGTTTAAAGAACCGAAGTCCTCAAGTTTGTCATTTTGCTGAATAACCAGTTCATTATCGAAGAAAATCCTTTCATTCTTACCGGACTTAATTTCGTTGAATTCAGCGAGGATGATAACGTCAGAGCTTTCCAATTTTCGTTTGGCATCATCCTCAAAAGAGGTGGCAACGACGACATTAATCCCGGTTTCTTTAATAAAGTCGGCCGTTTCCCCATCAATAACCCCTTTGGTAATAAAGGCCGTATTATTATTTGAATTATGTAATAATTCTTCCTTGATTCCCCTTAAATAGTCTGCATCATTCTCATTATTTGAAAAGTAAACCGGTAGAAAGTTAATCAGTATAACAAACCCCTTGGAAGTAATATTACGCATAAAATCCAACCCACTGTATAATTGTCTGTACAGTCTTAAAGTCAATCTCTTCTTTACAATGAACTTTATCTGTCCGAAGAGAGATTCTTCATCAGCCACTTTTGATAAATAGGCTGATTGATGTGGATTTTCACCATATTTAAACTCATATAATTTCTCAAAAGTCATATGCTCATATTTTTCTTCGGCAAAGAGGAAAGATAAGGCCTGATGGATACTCTCTTCATAACGCATTGTGTTATAAAAGGCCTTTAAGGCATATCTCCTTCTGTTCTGAAGTGGTACGTCACCACATAGCTCAAAATTCGCCATTATTTTTTTGTAATCAGCGGGATCAACAACAGGTAAAACACTTCTGTAATTCTTTGCCGCAGCTCTGACAAGATTTATACCGCCTATATCTATTTTCTGAACCAGTTCGTATTCATCATAGATATCTTCCGCAAAGGATTTAAAGGGACAGAAATTCACCACCAGCATATCGATCTCGGGAATATTTTCTGAAATCATCTGCTCAATATGTTCTTCATTTGATCGGTCTGCCAATATTCCCCCTACCAGTTTGGGTGAAATTGTCTTTATCCTTCCACCGAACAACCTTTCGCCATCGGAATATTCCCCTATTGATCTGACAGGAATACCGTTCATCTTTAGATACTCGTAAGTTCCTTCCGTTGAAATAATCTCTACACCTTTTTCAGTCAGATAAGCGGCAAGTTCCTCCAATCCGCTTTTATCATATACCGTTATCAAGGCACGTTTGATATTCAATCGAATCACCAGCTCAAGAGATATTTTTTCTGCTCGTCGGACAATTTATCTATAGAAATCCCCATCGTACTCAGCTTAATCCTTGCGAGTTCCATGTCGATCTCCTGTGGTACTGTCATCAGATGTTTTTCCAGTTTCCCCTGATTTTCCCAGAGGTATTTAAGACTCATCAGTTGAACGGCAAAAGACGTATCCATGATCTCTATCGGATGTCCATCTGCAGCGGCAAGGTTTACCAGTCTGCCTTCGGCAATCACATAAATACTTTTTCCATTAGGCAGTTTATAACCCATGACATTAGGCCTCGCCTCCCATTGTTCTACCGCTATACGCCTCAGCTGCTTCATGGCAATCTCAACGTCAAAATGTCCCGCGTTGGCGAGTATTGCCCCTTCTTTCATTAGGGAGAAATGCTCTTCGGTAATAACATTGATGTCCCCGGTAAGGGTTGTAAAGATGTCCCCTATCTTTGCAGCTTCACTCATTTTCATTACTCTAAATCCATCCATGATGGCTTCAATCGATTTGACCGGATTCACTTCAGTCACTACGACGTTGGCCCCAAGCCCCTTTGCCCTGAGTGCCACACCCCTTCCACACCATCCGTATCCGGCTACAACGACCGTTTTCCCGGCAACAGAGGTATTCGTACTTCTTATGATTCCGTCCCAGGTAGACTGACCCGTTCCGTATCGGTTGTCAAAGAGATACTTCATCATTCCGTCATTCGCTGCAATCGCTGGAACTGCCAGTTTACCTGCTGCATCAAGCGCTCTCAGTCTATGAACACCTGTCGTCGTCTCCTCAGAAATACCCTTCAGATTTTCCAGGTAATTCGTACATTCGGTATGGACAATCGTTGAAAGATCGCCACCGTCATCAAGAATAAGATCCGCATTAAGTTCAAGAACCTTATAAAGATCCTTCCTGAATTCCTCATCATCGTTTGTATGTTTTGCATGGACCGTCAACCCGTAATGTTCTCGAAGTGCATCCGCTATATCATCCTGTGTAGATAACGGATTTGATCCGGTTACCCAAACTTCGGCCCCAAGATCTCTGACTGTCCTTGCCAGATTTGCCGTCTTTGCCTCAAGATGACAACAAACTACCACCTTAGATCCTGCAAATGGTTTTTCATCTATATACCTGTTCTTGATTTCTTTTAAAACATCCATATACTGCCAGGCCCATTCCATTTTCTTTACTCCAAGTTCAACACTGCTACTCATCTTCATCACCTCTTTATCAATATATTTTTATTTTCTTTTTGCCGTAAAGGAACCTGTTTTAGCGAAAGTACCGGAGCTTGAAGCCATTCCACTCATGTTGTTTGCATCTTTCAGTGACGCATCAAATGTGAGCGTTCCATTGTGAAAGGATTTTCCCTGAAATTTAATTTCCTTCTGATCAATTATCGTTATCGGGTTTTTATCATCTGAAAAAGTCCCATGCCAGATCATCACATAATTTCCATCCTGAAGGTAAATTTCAGCATCTACCTCCTCATCGAATATCCCCACGGTCCACGAAATTTTCCAGGAACCCGTTATATCATAGGCCAGCTGAACAGATGGGGTAACCGGCGAAGGATTATTTACCCATTCCCAAGTACCATTACTGTTCAAGACAACTTTTCTCCCGTCATCTGTCGTAGCAATCATTGCCGAAAAAGTTGAAATTACCATAAACGTCAAAATTAAGAACATAGTGATTTTCACTCTTGTCATAAGAACCTCCCCTTTAACAGAAAAATGAATCCTATTTGATAATACATTAAATCTGATCTCAGATTTCATATAAAACTATTCTATCATAACTTCGAAAATCAGGTATGCAAATCAGTTTTTTTAAATGTTACTATTTATGAATATCATACGCTGTCCGATTTATAATCTGTTGCATGATATAATCCATTCAGGGTAAGAGAGGCGGAATTAGAAGGTAAATTGCTTAAAGGGGGATAAGCGAATATGAGAGACAAATCATTTATTGCGGCCATTGATCAGGGAACAACCAGCACGAGAACCATTATTTTTGATGAGAAACTCAACATTGTAAACATTTCACAAAAACCATTTCAGCAATTTTATCCACAAGATGGCTGGGTAGAACAGGATGCGGAAGAAATCTACCGAACAGCCATTGAAACACTTGTTGATGCCATAGACAAATCAGGTCTTAATTTTTTTCAGATCTCGGCTATAGGGATTACAAATCAGAGGGAAACCGTTGTCGCATGGAATAAAGAGACCGGAGAACCTCTTTACAGGGCAATTAACTGGCAATGTCGGAGAACCACTGAAAGATGCGAAGAACTAAAGCGATACGAAGAAATGATTCATGCAAAGACCGGATTAATAGTAGATCCTTATTTTTCAGGTTCAAAGATGGAGTGGCTATACAATCATGTTCCAAAGATCAGAATCGCTGCCGAATCCGATCAACTCGCATTTGGGACGATAGATTCATGGCTTGCCTATAAACTAAGTCGTAAAAATGTTCATGTTACAGACGTTTCAAATGCTTCAAGAACCATGCTTTTTAATATCAACAATCTGGATTGGGATGATGAGCTTCTCGATCTTTTCTCTATTGACAGAAAATGGCTTCCCAAGATCGTTGATACCTCAACAGTAATCGGTTATACAAGAGAAGGGATTCCCATAGCTTCACTTGTAGGCGATCAGCAGGGAGCTTTATTCGGACAGATGGCACACGAAAAGGGAATGGCAAAGTGTACCTATGGAACCGGCGCCTTTCTTCTGATGAACATGGGTTCAAATCCGGTATTATCAAACGAAAGGTTATTGACCACCGTGGGATGGAAAATAGAAGACGAAGTCTGTTATGCCATGGAGGGATCTCTTTTTATGTGCGGTGCGGCTATTGACTGGATTGTCGATAATCTTAAACTGGCGGAAAATGCTTCACAAACGGAAGATTTGGCCTATTCGGTGAGAGATAACGGTGGCGTATACTTTATCCCAGCCTTGGCAGGTCTTGGTGCTCCCCATTGGGATCCGAATGCCAGGGGACTTTTTATGGGAATGACTCAGTCAGTAAGGCGTGAACATCTTGTAAGATCCGTACTTGAGGGGATTTGCTATAACGTCAGAGAACTCTTCGATATTATGATGGAAGAAAGTAGCATTCCGTTAACCGATCTCAGGGTCGACGGGGGAGTCAGTAAGAATGAATTTCTTCAGGAATTTCAATCGGTATTACTTGGTATTCCAGTTACCAGGCCAGTCAATACGGAAACGACCGCTACAGGAGCGGCTATTCTTGCGGGTCTCGCTATAGGAGTCTGGAAGGATAAGGGAGAATTAACTGAATTCTGGGAGATAAAAAACAGGTTGACAAAAGCCAAAGAAGAGAAAGTAGAGGAAAATTACAAAAAATGGAAAAAGGCTGTAGAAAGATCGAAAAACTGGAATTGAAAAGACTTTCAGAACATATGGCTCTTGATAAAAAGGCATTGGATGATCTTGGGAAACAATTTGCAAAAAGATTAAGAGGCTCAGAAATCGTTTTATTTTTTGGCGATCTTGGGAGCGGTAAGACAACATTTATACGCTCTATCCTCAGTTATTTCAACGTTCCTGAAGATGAAGTAAGAAGTCCGACCTTTAATATCGTGAACAATTACTCGACTGATACGCTGGACTTTTATCATATAGATGCCTACAGGATATCGGCTGAGGAACTCTTCGAGATAGGATTTTACGATTATCAGCAGGAAGATAGCATTATCTTTATTGAATGGGCCGAAAAAATAATAACGGATCTTGACGGTGCTGATTTTCTGATCAAACTGTCGATTGACGCTAACGATATACAGAAGAGGAATATTATCATATACGGAAAAGAATGAAAGGAGTTATTTTTGAGAGAACTGAAAAAACTTTTTTTGAATAAGGCAGGAATAGAGGTATATAAAGCCGTTCTGCCTCCGGTAGGTGTTAATTCATATGTACTGGTTAAGGATAATTACCTGTTGATTGTAGATCCAGGGATGGGGATCGCCGAGATAGTGGAAAGTTTTATTCTTGAGGGGAAAAAAGTCTCTATATTATTGACTCATTCACATTTCGATCATATTGCCGGGATTGACGAACTACAGAACGCTGAAATTCTTGGGAAATCAGAGGTTCTCGATGGACTCGATAAACCGGAAATCAACTTGTCCGGCATGTTTGGCGGACCTGAACTCGTGATACAAAACAAGAATTTTATGATGCTGGAAGATGAAAAGAATGAATATGGTCCATTTATCTTTAAAGCCATTTATTTTCCGGGACATACTGCAGCCGATACGGTTTTCGATTTTGATGACTTTATAATTACCGGTGATTTTATCTTTACGGATTCTATAGGTCGAACAGATTTTCCCCACTCTGATGATAAGAAAATGCGGGAATCATTAACAAGGTTCCGAAAGTACCTCAGTGTAAAAAGCGGGAATACTCTCATTCTTCCGGGACATATGGGATATTGTGATGTAAAATCCCTTTTTGAAAATAATTTTTATCTTTCTATGTATTAAACATCGAAAAGGGAGATGATTTTATGTCATCTCCCTTCTTATGCTTAATGCCTCTTTTTCTCTCTCTTTTTTCTTTGTTTTAATAGAAATTTTTCCTTTTCTATCTCTTCCTTCAAGACTTTCTTTTTCTTTTTTGATTCAACCTTCCTGCTCTCACGCTCAAGTCTTAGTGCCTCTTGTGCCTTTGTTGAAACGCCTGTCTGTTTTCTTTCCCTTGTGATCCTGCGCTGAAAGCGCTTGGGATTCATGCTTAATTCTTTTTTTCTTTGGTATTGAACGGTACTTGAAAAATCGAGTGTAAAATACCGCTTTAAAATCAGCGAGTACACCTCATATTCCTTGGGTTCCGCCCCAAAGACATATCTTGCCACACCTAATTCTCCCTCATCATACCATTCAAAAAAAGCAACCCAAAAAGGATCCTCAAAAAAGACCGTTAACTTACACATCTTTCCCCTCCCGTAATCTGTGCCGTTCAAAAACGGCCTGATTCAGGAAACGGACAACCCCAGGAGGGGGCAGGTTACTGACAGAACAGATTCTGCACAACGGACTACCAACCGTGTCGTGTTTTTATCCCTGAATGGTTTCTTAAGATTAAATAATCTTCAATTCTTTTCCTACTTCTTCAAAAGCCCTGATGCCTGCATCAAGATCGTCCTTTGAATGTGATGCACTGATCATTACCCTGATCCTCGCCTTCCCCCTTGGGACGGTCGGGAATCCAATTGATTGGGCGAAGACACCCTTTTCAAGGAGCCTTCTGCTGAACTCGGAGGCCACTGGCGCTTCATATAACATAACCGGTGTGATAGGTGTTTCAGATTCACCGATATCAAAGCCGAGTTCTTTCATATGCTTTTTAAAATAATTTCCATTTTCCCAGAGTTTTTTTACAAGCTCATCAGATTCACTGAGTTTTCTGACGGATTCTATCGCCGCCATGGTATCGGCAGGACTGAGTGAACTACTGAAAAGAAATGGTCTGGCTTTCTGCTTAAGATAATCAATCAGGACCTTTTTACCGGCAATAAAACCACCAATGACACCAAAGGCCTTTGACAGTGTGCCTACTTCGATATCCACTCTGCCATGTAACCCAAAGTGATCAACAATGCCTCTTCCGTGATCACCAAGGACCCCTTCACCATGTGCATCATCAACCATCAGAATAGCTCCGAATTCCTCACAGGCCTCGACGATCCCCGGAAGTGGTGCAAGATCTCCATCCATGCTGAAAACACCATCAGTAATTACTAACATCTTAACGGCACCATCAGCTTTGGCCTCTTCGAGTTTTACCCTGAGATCTGATACATCCTTGTGTTTCCAGACATATCTCTTTGATTTTGTCAGTCTTACCGCATCTATGATACTGGCATGATTAAGCTCATCGGAAAGAATAGCATCATCTGCTCCCATTATAGCCGGTACAACTGCCTGATTGGCACAAAAACCAGATTGTACCATTATCGTTGCCTCAACACCCTTAAATTTAGCAAGATCTTCTTCAAGCTGATTGTGAAGCGTCATCGTTCCCGCGATCGTCCTTACCGCACCTGGTCCCACTCCCCATTCAGCCGTTGCCTCTATGGAGCTTTTTACAAGATCCTCATCATCTGCAAGTCCCAGATAATTATTTGAAGAAAGATTCAGAACATCCTCTCCGTTTATCTGTAACCAGGCGCCCTGAGGTCCTTCCAAAGTCCTGATATTCGTATAAAGTCCTTTTTCTTTCAGTTCTTCCAGTTCTTTCGCTAATTCATTCCACTGATACATTCTTATCCCCCTTTAATTTGTATAATCCGTTGCAAATACGATTAGTTTCTTTTTTTCTTTATCACCTATTGCCAGATAATTTGAATAATAATACATATAAACATACTTTGTTCCGATCCTTGATAAAGCTGATTTCAGATATTTCCCCAAAACGGAAAAACTTATATTCTTCTCCTCATAACGCTCTTCTATTCTTCCCTTGCAGGCATAATAGAAAGAATCGGATTTCGATTCAAACCGTATTTCATTTCCCTTTATGATCATATTCATGGGCATACCCGGTAAAATCCTTTCCGTTTTTGTTACGTTATGATACAATACATTTCTATCGATCCTGTACAAGGGTCTGAATAGCTTGTATATCCTGATCAGTTTGACAATATCTTCTATTTCCTCGTGATCCGGTCGTCTTGAACATAAGGAAGTCAGTAATCCGGCCGTCTGAAACCCAAGTCTATCGTTATCCAGAGAAATCCCAAGTTTTATCTTCTCTGTTTTGAGCGTGTTTTGAGCCTTTATAAGATGCCTCAGACTTTGATACGGCACGGTACTTTCAAAAGATCTGCATTTAGTCCCTGAATAATAGAGGGAAAAAATATTGTCATACACGGTAAGTATATACAAAATATCTTCAAAAACAAAAAAATAACAATTCTCATCTTCAGGAATATGAACAGTTGCGAAATCAAGACCTGATAAAAATTCATTCGTCTCCAGTTCACACAACAGGTCAAAAGTATTGTTTTCAGGGGGATTTCTAACAGGATTTTGCCGCACTGAAAGCACTTCATTCGCCTGTTTCAGAATAATTCCATCTGAATTCATAATGAAAATGATCCCTTCATCCGATTTAATGTCGATAAACTGTTTTAAGGTAATTATAGACAGCGTATAAGCACCTTTAAAAAACTCTATATTCTGTTTCAGATTAAACATCGATCGAATACAGCCATCAGATGCAAATATTTTCAATCCATCTTTATGATAGAGATAGACAAATTTATTGTTTTTATCCGTTCCGGTCAATTTATTACAATACTCTATTATTTTTCTGAATTTTATTGAGTTTACAACGAATTCAGGCAATCAAATCAGACCTCACTGTTTAATTCTTCTTCATTTTTAAAAGGATCCACTGTAATCGTTTTAAAATGATCATAGATCACAAAACCCGGAGCAGCACCTTTTGGTTTTTTTACGTATTTTAACCGTGTATAATCAACGGGGATCTTGGTTCCGGTTCTCCCTTTTGAAAAATAGGCGGCAAGCCGAGCCGCAGTTCTGAACACTTCATCCGGAATATCTCTTCCGGCAGAGTTGATGACCACATGAGAACCCGGTATCTTCTGAGCATGAAACCAGAACTCTTCTCTTGAATAGCTACGACATATTTTATCATTCTGTCTGTTGTTTTTTCCCACAACAATCTCGAAATCCAGACATCTGAAACTCCTTGGTGTAAAGTCCATTTTTTTCTTCTGTTGTCCCTTTTTGATAATCTTTTTTTCAGCAATCAATCCGGCATCTGTCATTTCCTGTTTTATCTCACTAAAATCCGATTCATCTTCCGCTAAATCCAATGAAAAGTTAATCTCTTCAAGATATGAAAGATACACCGACAATTTTGAAATTCTGCTGTTGACTATTCCACTTCTGCGTTTTAATTTGGCTGCTTTTTTAAACATTCTCTGAGTATTCGTGCTCAAGTTATATTTCCTGTTCAGCTCTATCCTTTTTTCCCTTCCGGTGTTCCAATCCATTACATCTACGATCTCATAATTTTTCTTTGGATCAAACTTGTAAATGTTCCCCATGATCAGTTCGGCTTTCTTCTGGAGGTCATCAGCAACCGCACATTCCTGCAAGTCATTTTCAAGATGGATGATATTTGATTCAATCTTTCTGGATTCTTTTTCAAGTATCTTTTTCAAACGTAATTTTCTCTCATTAAGAACGGTATTCTTACGTTTTTTCCCATTCATCAATTCAACCGCTTCAGACGGAACCATTTTTTTCACGGTATATCCTGAATCAAGGGCGTGAACAAGTGAAACCGGTGAAAGAAGGGATTTTTCATCTTCCTTCTGATACAGGTACAGGTTGAGGTCATTAAGCTCACCTTCTATATCCAACAGAACATTCTTAAGAATCAAGATCTTCTCTTCATTCATCTGATTGACTAAATCAGATTTAGTAATAGAAGCTCTGTACATGATTTCCTCAAGATTCTGTCGACCTATTCCCTGAAATTCATTTTGAATGATTCTCGATACCTTTTCCTTCGCTTCGGAATTCACAAAGATTGAAGAAAGGTAATTATAGTCTTTATCCCTCAAATCATGAATAGAGATCCCACTTCCCAGGTAGGGAATATATTCAACCCCTGAAATGATCGAACGCTTGTCGTTGATAAGCTTTCTCCATGAATCAAGAATTCTGTTTTCCTCATCGGTTATGATCAGGTTGGAATTTCTTCCCATTAATTCGAAGAACAGCTTATAGGTTCTGATATCACCAAATTCATCCCTTTTGGCCAGCTGAAGCTCCATTATCCGGTCCAATCCAAGTTGGGTACACGAAATGAACCGGCTACCATTCAGATATTTCCTTAAAAACATGGTAAACGAATTGGGATGATTCGGGCTGGGTTCTTTTTTATGCGTAAAACAGCAATAACAATCGGAGGATAACAGAGAGAGATATAAGACCCTGTGAGAAAATTCAAAATAAAATCTCCCATTTGAAGGCATCTGAACCTTTTTCAGAAAATTTCCCTCAAGATCCCCGTTAAACTCTTTTATCAATACACTGAGTGTAATACCATCTATGTTCAATTTATTCACCCGTTATCATTTAGTCAGACACCTGCTGACGACATTCGACATCAACAGAGCTGTAGTTACTAATCCTACTCCCCCTGGTACCGGGGTGATCGAAATATTCTTCTTCTCTTCAAGTTCAAGATCCCGTTTGACATCACCAACCAACTTTCCATCCACAAAATTGATTCCCACATCTATGACCACTGTATTTTCTGAGAGCATATCCGTGGTTATCACGCCATGTTTTCCGGCCGCAACAACAAGGATTTTAGACTGCTCTACCTTCTCTTGAATGGTTGTCGTTCTGGTATGACAGATCGTCGGTGTTCCGTTGTTTGCCTTTTCAAGAATCATCAGAGCAAGCGGCTTCCCTACGGTGGTACTTCTTCCTATTATCGTCACATCCTGCCCGGAAAGGTCTATTTCATAGTAATCTATGATTTTCATAACTGCCTCCGCAGTACACGGATAGAAAAAAGGTCTTTCATAGAACAGGAGACCAAGGTTGATATTGGTTATCCCCTCAACATCCTTTTCAGGGTTTATGGCATTGATGACTTCAAGTTTCTCAAATTTTGAAGGCAGTGGAAGCGCAAGCATTATGCCATCGACAGTCTCATCATTTCCATACGTTTCTATAATTTTAATCAACTCAGCCTGTGACACCGATTCGCCAAGTGCTCTGTGAACATGCTCTATTCCTAATTTATCAGCTACTTTCATCTGCGAATTAATATAAGAACGGGTGGATTCATCGGGAGCAACACTAACCGTTACAAGTCTTGGAACCCTTTTACATTTTTTTATATCTTCTACTATCTGTGTCTTGATTTTCTTTGCAGGATATTTCCCGCTTAATATCATAATAGCACCTCCATAATCCCTTTGGCTGTCTTAATCTTTAACACCCTTATTCCTGATATTTTTATATGCTGTATATCTTTTGATAATTCTGATTCTATTTCACTGTAACTTGCGCCGGACAACTCAATAGCACGAATTTCAGGCAAATAAAACCCATTAAGATGTGTAATATTTTTCTTTCTCTGAAATAAAATGTACTCTCCCTCTTTTAATCTATAATTTGAAATGATATTCTCCACATCATAGCCTGTGGATATGCGGTACCTATTCTTTTGCTCTTCGGAAACAACAATCCCAAGATTCAACGTACTATTCATAAACGGGTTATACCTGATATTAAAAAACCTTTCATACTCTGCTATAAATCCATAACTGGACAATTCATCCAACACTTCTTCGGAGATCGTTTTTCCCGAATTCGACTGATTGTCTTTAATAGGATTATCCGATTCTGTTACTTCACCAAATAATCTGGCACCTATTTTCTTTAAGGCCTTTTTATTTTTATTTCTGAAAAAAACCATTTCTTTAAAATTCGCATTTCCTTCCATGTCCCGGAAGAGATTGGCCCATACACATCTTTGAAGCAGCTTGTCTGAAACTGTTTTTTCGTCTATTCGACACACAAAATCTTCCGCACTTCTGAAAAACCCCTTTTCACGCTCCGCGATAATCTTTTCAGCGGCATTCCTCGGAAATTCCCTTACCGTATGAAACCCCAGTCTGAGACCTCCGGATTCAACCATTGTAAGATACTCACTCTTATTGATATCCGGTGGAAATACAGGAATCCCGTTTTTTACGGCTTCGTTGATGATCTCGAACAATTTCTCTGATTTTCCATGGTTTGAATCGATCATCACTTTATAAAAGGAGTGAGGAAAATAATATTTGGCAAAGAGTGTCCAGTATGTAATAAACGAATAAGCTGTCGCATGGGCCTTGTTAAATGCATACCCCGCAAATTCATACATCATGTTGAATAAGTCAATTGCCTCATCGGAATCCATATCATGCTCCAAACACCCGTTTATAAAAGCCATTTCATGTCTTTTCATCTGATCGGGATCTTTCTTGGCCATGGCCTTTCTAAAATCGTTTGCCTGCTTTGGAGAAAAACCTCCGAGTCTCATAGACATCTCCATGATCTGTTCCTGAAAGACGGGAACACCATAAGTCTCTGAAAGGATCTCCTTGACCAGCGGATGATAATATTCTACGTCTTTTGCACCATTTCGCCGATTTATCCACTCATCGGTCAATCCACTCTGGCTTGGTCCCGGCCTGTTCAGGGAAATCATCACCCTGATTTCATCAAAATTTCTGGGTGTAAATTTCTCCGCGAGAAAACGTCCACTTTTGCTGTCAAGTTGAAAAATACCCTTTATGTTGTCTTTTTTTAAACTTTCAATCACTTCATTTTCATCGGGATTTACGTTATAAAGAGAGAAATCGGTATTGCCATTAGCTGTATCCATCTCTTTCAGCACAGAAAGGGTGATTAATCCGAGAATATCCATTTTGAAGATTCCACATTCTTTTAATGAATCCATATCATATTGAGTCATAAAAAACAATTCATTCATCTGTTGTAAAGGAATCTTTGTTCTCAGATCGTCTTCTGAAAAGATAATTCCCGCAGCATGTGTAGAAATATGATGAGGTAATCCAAGCACGCGTTCTGTAAGCTCATCATACTTTCCTGAGTTGAGGGGAACGGCATCATCGGCAATATATTTACCGATTTCTCTTCTCACCAGTTTTTCGCCGTAAGTCCCGAAGGTAATCACGTGAACCATGTGAGACTTACCGTATTTTTTATTCAGCATCTTTAAAAGTTCCGGTCTCATCTGATCGTCAATATCTATATCGATATCCGGTTCGTCCTCTCTATCTTCACTTAAGAATCTTTCAAACATCAAATTAAATTTGACCGGATCTGGTGAAGTAATCCCGAGGAGATTAACCAGTAACGAGGAGACCGCCGAACCCCTTCCCGGACCCACTATGGCACCAATCCCCCTCGCAGTTTTAACGATCTCACAAGCCAGCAGCAGATATCTGGAAAATCCCTTTTCGGAAATGATACGAAATTCTTTCCTGTAACGTTCTCTGTATATCGAATAGTCTTTATCTTCGGGATGATACCTGGCATTAAACGCATTCTCTGTGAGAGAGAGCAGAATGTCATCATCACTTTTTCCGCTATCATTCAAAACAGGAATTCTGTAATCAAATTTCAGATCATACGGTTCAACTCGTCTTATCACCTCGTTTATATTATTAAATAAAGGATTCGAAGAATTATCATACAACAGCTGAAGAAACGCCTGAAAAGAAAAACCAGCCTGTTTTTCCCCAGCAGGAATCTTTCCTATCCACTGAATTAAACGAAGTGCATCGCTATCGGAATCTGACAAGGTATTGATCTCTTTAAAAAATACGGTATCTTCCATTCCTTCATTTAATGTATTCAGACTGTCTGATCCAAAATAAGTGTTTGAATATTTCTTTTTTAATTCCTTAAATCTGTCCACCGTGCCCGAATACACGGTAAAAATGTCTTTGGATCTTAAAAGGACATCAGATTCCAATATACCGTTTTTATAACGCAACAGCAATTCATATCCATTGCGATTCATAATAAAAAAATTCAAGTCATTCTTATCGGATATCCCAAATACCGCTTTCAAACTTTTTTCCCGACAAGCTTTCAAAAAATCCGGAAGACCATAAAAATTCTCATCGCAAATTGCCGCAAAATCGAATCCCTTTTCTGCACAAATATCGACATATTCATTTATTTTCACCGTAGACTTTGAGATAGAAAAGCAACTCTTGACATTTAGCATAATCAGTCCATCTTCTGTATCTTTTTCTCACAAAACCGGATTAACCCGTCTTCAATCCTTCTGCTCTCATCCGTATCAACGCATGAATCGTATTCTTCTATCTGATTCAAGAGATATTGAAGCTCAAGGGGATCCAGTCTGTCTTTAACCTCTTCAAAAAGTTCAAGGATCTTTTTATAATGGCTCATTATTTACTCCTTAGTCCTGAATATTACAAGTAGAATTACTCCTGTCCAACCATAAAATTATATCACAAATAAAAACACGCTCGTTTTCATTAACAGCCGTCATACGTGTTATAATTTCTATCGAACAGGAGGTGAAAAGTGAAGGAGATCATTTTTATCAGACATGCAACAGCTGAGATTGGAAATCCCGATGATGATATTAATCGAAACCTTACACCGAAGGGTGTCTATGAGTCTGAGAATATAGCGATGCTTCTTTCCCGTTTGCAAAAACAAGTAGATCTGATCATTACTTCCGATGCCATCAGAGCTCTTGAAACCGCTGATAATATTCAGGGTTCTGCCTATCAGCACACGGACAGGATCGTCGATAGCCGTTTGTATACCGGAGATAAAGCCGATTATTTAAAATCAATAAGGAAGATCGACGAAAAATATCAATCCGTCATGATTATTGGTCATAATCCGGTCATCCGGGAAACGGCAGCTTATTTTATGGATGTAAATCTTACCAATATCTGTTTTCCAAAAGCATCGGTCTACTCATTCAGAATAGATTGTGACAGCTGGAAATCTGTCAGCAACAAATATTCGGAGTTGACATTATACATCAAAAGAGAACATATAGAACAATTATCTGCAACCAACAGAGACAAAAAAAAAATTGAACTATTAGAGGATTATTACAATAGTACCGAAAAACTTTTAAATTCGATTAAAGCGAATGGATTTAAAACGGCTCAAACTCATGATCTCAGGGTTATGAACAGAAAATGGCAATCGATTATAGATTTTTCAATTCCCAATGCAGTCGAGTTAGATGAAACTATTTCCGCTTTCATGCAAAAAACCGGGAAATTCAGAGATCTGTGCGTTCAAACAAAATTACTTAATAAGAGTAATTCTGAAAAGAACATTTATAATTACTGGAAAAAAAAGAAAACTGAAAATAAAAACAAACTTTCCAAGGAAGTCCATCAGATTTTAAACGAAGATATGAAAAGGGATTATCTTGCTTTTGCGCGTAACGTGATGACAAGAAACGGTTATTTTTCGGAAGGTAACTTGAGACAGGACATATTGCAATCGCTTGGACAACTGAAACTAAAGAGGGAGGTTTCTATAGAAAAGGACGCGTGTGAACTTCACAAGTTTCGGTTAAAGGTGAAAGATGTCAGGTATAAGATAGAATTCTATAACGATTTCTTCCTCAATTTTGATTTTAATGCCGACAAATTGGTGTTTCTGCATAAAAATCTTGGGATTATAAGAGATTGCCAAAAACTCATCCAAAAGATCAACCGACAGAAATCTCACTTTAAGACAGAAGAAGTAGAAAATACTATCAGAAATATTGATTTGATACTTCAAAAGACATGGGGAAGCGTACAGTTATTTTTAGATGAAAACAATTATTTTGATTTACAGACAGGAGGCTAATATGAAAAGATTATTTACCCTTTCGGTTTTTTTATTACTTATCACCGTTGCATTTTCAGAGAATTATGTAGCCGGAATTTTTTCAGATGACAATATCCAGGTACAAATAGAAAGCAGTTCACCTGGTGAAACCAAAGAGTTTACATTGAAGATTAAAAACATAGGATTTCAAACGGTAAGTTTATTATGGGATGAATGCTCCATTTCAGGCAAAAACAGCGAAATTACAAAGATGCTTCTATCAGAATATGTTTATTATACAGATTCACAACAGATGGAAACGATAATAGAACCTTATGGTGAGATTAGTGTCAAAATTGTCCCTTTTAACATGGTAGCAAACGGTTCAATAGAGACATATCCCCTTTCAGAAAAAACAATTTCCATGTTTTTCGTGTACAACTACGAAACGGAAAGAAGATCATTGCCTCTAAGGGTAAAATTCCCCTTTGTAAAAGAACAGTCTACCTTTGACAAAGTTTTCCCTTGGGTAATGGCTGGTGCCGGAACGGTATTGGTTCTTGGGATTATCTTTTGGCCACATGAAAAATAGTCACTTTATAAAAAGGTCATCCTTTTTATAAAGGATGACCTTTTTTACCGTTAATCCAGCGATAAACCCATAAATCAAACAGGCTCATTCCGTTGTACTGGAGGTTCGTTTCTATGAAAGCCATACTCTATCTGTTGATGATTACGTTAATCTGGGGCACTACCTTTCCACTCCAGAAATTTGTTCTTGCGGGCTATTCTCCATTTGTATTCAACGCCATACGATTTTGGCTTGCCGCGTTTTTTTCGCTCTTTTTCACAAGAAAACACGTTTTTAAAGATGCTCTTTTGTTAGGAATCGTATTTGGATTTGCTTATTTGACACAGACATGGGGAATAACCTTAACGACTGCCTCGAAGAGTGGTTTTTTAACTTCACTGTATATTGTAATCGTTCCCATATTCGCCTTTTTTATAGAAGGCGAAAGAATAAAGGGTTTCCAGAAGATAGGTTTCCCACTGGCTTTCTTTGGCTCTTATCTATTAGCCGGGGGAATAGAGGGACTGAATCTCGGAGATATTTTAAACATCATCTGCGGTATACTCTTTGCCCTTCACATCGTTTTAATCACAAGGGCTTCAAAAAAGCACGATGAAATGAGTCTTTTAAGCGTACAATTCATGACAGCTGCCATTATCAACTCATTCGCTTCAATCGGATCGGACTGGACTATCAGCCTGCCACTTCTATCATCAGCCGTCTACCTTGCATTATTCCCTACAATGATCGCCTTGATCGTTCAGTTAAAATATCAGAAAAAAGTGGGAAATAATGTCACCGCACTCATTTTTTTAGGTGAGCCGGTCTTTTCAACTCTCTTTGCCATTCTTTTTCTACAGGAGCAACTTTCTCTAATCCAATGGACGGGTGCTTTTTTACTTATTGCAGCGATACTATTTGCCAGTTTAGAAAAGAATCACGACAAGATTAAAAAGCGACTGGAATGATTTCTTCAAAAAAATCAAATTAGCTTAAAGTATCTTGAATCTGGTACAATATAAAGGATGTCAAAGGATTCCGCCCCCTGTTACCTATAAGTTATCGTAAAGATATGGAGGAAGAAAATGAAAATTGTGGTTAGTAATAAGAACGCCTATCGAAATTTCGATATAGACGAAAAATTTGAAGCAGGGATAGAATTAACCGGAACTGAGGTAAAATCAATACGAGACGGACGAATCAATATCAAGGAGAGTTTCTGTCGTTTTAAAGATCATGAATTGTTTTTGCTTAAAGCAAACATTTCACCTTATACTCATGCAAAATATTTCAATCATGAACCCGAAAGAAAGAGAAAGCTTCTTCTGCATAAAAGAGAATTGAGAAAGCTTAAAAATGCCGTTATGCAAAAAGGCTATTCAATTATTCCATTGAAGGTCTATTTCAACACAAAAGGTCTCGCAAAGATGGAAATCGGCCTTGGTAAGGGAAAAAACATCAGGGACAAGCGGGAAGATTTAAAGAATAAGGCGATAAAAAGGGACCTTGAAAAAGAATTAAAGGGAAGAAGTCATTAATCAGTTGATTATAAGGATTGAAAGATCCTTTGGAGGGATATAAATGCTAAAAGATGATCTTTATTCAGATCTCAGAACTGCAATGAAGGAAAAAAAGGAAGTTGAAGTCAGAACGTTGAGAATGATTATCGCTTCGGTTAAAAACAGAGAAGTTGAGAAAAAGGATCTTGATGATGACGATATAATAGAGATTCTATTAAAGGAAGCAAAAAAAAGAAACGAGTCTATAGAAGAATTTCTCAAGGGGAAAAGGGATGATCTGGTAAACGAAGAAAGGGCAGATCTTGAGGTAATAAAGAGATATTTACCCGAAAAAATGACGGATGATGAACTGAGAAAGATAGTACTTGAGACAATTGAAGAGTTAAAGATCAACTCCCCTTCTGGCCTCGGATTTGTTATGAAGACCGTTATGCCGAAACTTAAGGGAAGAGCAGATGGTAAAACTGTAAATGTAATGGTCAGAGACCTTTTATCAAATTTATAAATAGAAAATGCACTACGGGGTGAAAAATGAAATTTGATCTGATAACAGCTGAAATCGGTTCTACTACAACGATTGTTACCGCCTTTAACGGAATCGGTACAAGAAAATGCCATATAGCGGCACAGGCGGAACATTTCACTACAGTAAATGAAGGCGATGTGACAATAGGCATTACGCGTTGTTTAGAAGATATAAGCAAAATAACCGGTGTCGATTCCGACTGGGATGAATTTGTGGCAACAAGCAGTGCCGCCGGAGGATTACGTATGTCAGTTCATGGCCTTGTCTATGATATGACCGTAAGAGCCGCAAAAGAGGGGGCACTTGGAGCCGGTGGCCTGATTAAACACGTTACTGCCGGAAAAATAGACAACCGTGAAGTAGAGAAGGTCCTCACCATCAACCCAAACATGATTTTGCTTGCCGGTGGTGTCGATTATGGTGAAAAAGAAACGATTCTTCATAACGCAAAGATCTTTTCAGAGTATCGGGTCGATGTTCCGTTTGTAATTGCAGGAAATTGTGCCGTCAGGGATGAAGTGTGCGAGATTCTCGAAGGTAGCGGAAAGAGAGTATACCCCACCGAAAATGTCTATCCGAAAGTAGATCAATTGAATGTCGAACCAATCAGGGATGTCATTCAGACTATCTTTTCAGAGCATATCATCCATGCATCCGGTATGAATAAAATAGAATCAATGGTTAAAAGGCCAATTATTCCTACTCCTGCAGCGGTAATGAATACGACAAATCTGCTCTATAATCTGCTCGGTGATGTTCTGACGATCGATATTGGAGGGGCCACAACGGATATTGATTCGGTCACACGTGGCAGTCAGGATATTCAGGAAATCACAATTTCACCGGAACCTCTCTCAAAGAGGACTGTAGAAGGTGATTTAGGTGTGTTTGTCAACGCCCCAAATGTCGTAGAATCATTTAAAAATCAATTAGAAATGGAATATCCGGATTACAGGGAGATAATGAAAGAGATAACCCCTTATCCAAAGACTGAAAAAATGGAGCAGTTTATGGCACGACTTGCAATAGAATGTATTTCTAAAGGATTGAGAAGACATGCGGGACAAATCAGATATATCTATGGTCCTTCCGGAAGGCAGAAAATCGCCGAAGGAAAAGATTTGACAGCTATTCAGGCCATTGTAGGTACCGGTGGGATTCTGACGAGATCACCTTATGCCAATGAAGTTCTGTCTGTTGCAAGGATCCTTTCAAAGAGACATATCAACGAATTACTTCCACCTGATGATGTAAAATTGTACAAAGATAAAAATTACATATTTGCACCTATCGGTGCAATTTCAAGATTTGATAAGGATACGGCGATAGAATTGCTGAAAATGGATATTGAAACTTTGTGATATCTTAAACTCAGCGTAAAAAATATTATGTGTTGTTTTTCGTCAAAATCCTGGGAGGTTGTTAAACATGAATAAGATTATTTATTTAGATTATTACAGAACAACAAAAATTTCCGAATTGGTAACAGAGAAGATGAAACCCTATCAGGACGATAATTTCTATCTCCCGGTTTCATTTACACAGTTGGGAACAGATATAGCCGAAGCAATAGAAGATTCTATCGTTAGAATAAAAAAGGCATTTAACGCGCCGCATTCAGAAGTGATCTTCGCTTCAAGTGGAACCCATGCCAATAATATGGTAATTCAGGGAATATTAAGAGATGCGGAACCCGAAAATACTTCCATAGTCACATCTGTCATTGATCATCCCTCCATAAACAACGTCTTTGATTATTATAAAAAGAAGGGATTTGAAGTAAAAAAGATAAAAGTTGATTCTGAAGGTTTCTGGAATACTGAAATGCTATCAGAAAATTTAAATGAAAAAACCAGACTTGTCAGCATCACACTTGTCAACCATACTATCGGCACTGTTCAGCGCTATGATGAGTTAAAAAAGATCATACACGAAAAGGCACCAAATGCCCTGATACATCTCGATATAACCATGGCGGTCATGACACAGAAGATAGATTTTGAAGAACTTGAAGCCGATTTCATGACACTCAGTGGGCACAAGATTTATGGTCCAAAGGGTATCGGTGTTGTAATTGCCAGAAAACCGATCAAAATCAAACCGATCACGTTTGGAACCGTGGTGACTTCACCCTTCGCACCCGGAGCGGATAATGTCCCGGGCATCGTAGGTATTTCATATGCAATCGAACAGGCAGTTCTTGAAAGGGAAACATACGACAGTAAAACAAGAAAACTGCAAAGGCTTCTGATGAATCAGATCGAAAAGAACATTGATAAGATAGAACTGAATGGTCCCGCTGATGAAAGGGCTTCCGATAATGTCAACTATTCATTCAGACAGATTGAGGGAGAATCGATCATGATGTTCCTTGATTTTGAGGGGATCATTGTTGCCACCGGTTCTGCCTGTGCATCAAGCGATTTAAAGGTAAATTATATTCTCAGTGCAATTGGAAGGGATCATGAGATGGCGCATGGTTCACTGAGAATCACACTGGGGAGAGAAACAACCGAAGAGGATATCAACAGGTTTGTTGAACAGTTAATACCCATAGTTAAAAGGTTAAGAGATCAAAGTACGATAAGATAAAGAGGTGATTTTATGGCTGTTATAAAATATACAGCAACAGTTATTGAACATTTTAAAAACCCGAGAAATGTAGGAGAAATTGAAAATCCTGACGGAAATGCCACGGTGGGAAGCCCCGCATGCGGCGATCAGGTTACAGTCTCTTTGAAAGTGAACGACAATAAAATTGAGGATATAAAATTTCTTTCCTACGGCTGTGCATCAAATATCGCTACCGGTTCTATCGTTACCGAACTGGCAAAGGGAAAAACGGTAGAAGAAGCAAAAAAAATGACATGGAAAGACGCAGTCGATGAATTAGGAGGACTTCCTCCCGTTAAGGTTCATTGTTCTGTCCTCGCTGTTGATGGTCTCAGAGCGGCTATAAAGGATTATGAAGAAAAAAAACTTGGTATAAAGCATGAGAAAACAATTGACGAAAGCAGTATTCTTGAAGAACTAAAGTCTGTGATCTATCCAAAAACAGGAAAGAATATCATAGATGAAAAACTGATTAAATATCTGAAATTTGAGGATGGTAAGGTAGAAATAGAGATCTCTTTCGATGAGACCGATGTCTACAGACAGAACGTCCTTGAGGAGATAGATGAACATCTCCATGAAATAAAGGAAATTCAAGAAATAGATGTCAAAGTAGTTGAATATTGATGAGTGTCTATCTTGATCATGCGGCCACAACGCCGGTATTACCAGAAGTTGTGGAATATCTTTCAGAAATCATGCTGGGCTACTGGGGAAACGCCTCCAGTTTGCATTTTGAAGGTCAAAAGGCAAGAAAACTCTATAAAGAAGCTAAACAGATAATAGCCGATAACATCAACGCCGATTATGATGAAATCACTTTCACTTCAGGCGGTACCGAAGCGGATAATCTTGCCGTATTAGGCTATCTAAAAGCCATCAGATCCGAATTTCCCGATAAAAATCACATCATCACTACACAGATAGAACATGAAGCCATTATTGAGACGTTTAACGAACTTTCGAATAATGGCTACATAGTGGATTTTGCTCCCGTCGATGAATACGGAATCGTCGATTTAGATTATCTGAAAGAAAAAATAACGGATAAAACCGCAATCTGTTCAGTGATGTATGCAAACAATGAAGTGGGGACCATTGAACCCTTAAAGGATATCGCTGAAATCTGTCACAAGGCAAATTGTATTTTTCATACCGATGCGGTACAGGCGGCAGGAAAGGTAGCGATAGATGTCAGAGCACTTGGAGTAGATATGTTAAGCGCCTCGGCACATAAATTTTACGGCCCAAAAGGGGTGGGATTTCTCTATATAAAGAAGGGGATCCCGGTAAAACCGGTGGTTTTTGGCGGAGGACATGAAAACGGTTTAAGATCTGGAACGGAAAATATTCATGGAATCGCGGCAATGGCAAAGGCGTTTGACATTACAAACAAACACCTGACTCTTAAAGCGGATGTCTACAATAAGTGGGTAGAACAAATATTAAAAACTTGTGAATCAATCGGTGGCGTTAAAGTAAATGGTCATCCAAAAAGAAGAACACCCGGTACATTGAGCCTGAGTTTTTCGGGGATTAACGGTGAAGCACTGATGGGGATGTTGAGTATGGATGAAATAGCCGTTTCAACGGCATCGGCCTGCAGTTCCCATTCACATAAAAAAGGCGGTTCTCATGTATTAAAGGCCATGAACTGCTCCGATGAGTTTATCAACGGAACCATAAGGGTTGTCATGGGATACGATAACAACGATGAACAGATAGATTTATTCTGTGAAAAACTGAAGGAAAGGGTAGAATTATTAAGGAGGTTATCCAATGGCTGACCGGTACTCGCCTGAATTGATGAAACATTTCACAAATCCACAAAATATTGGAAAACTTGAAGATAGTACATTGGCAGCGACGGGTTTCAATGAGAGTGATGGAGATGGTGTGACATTTTATCTGAAAATAATCGGCGATAGTCTGTCGGATGTTAAATATACGATAAAGGGGTGCCCGCGTGCTATTGCCTCAAGTAGTTTCACATCGGAAATGATAAAGGGTAAGACGATCGAGGAAATACTGAATATAGACGAGAAAGCTATCTTTAAGGCCTTGGATATCGATGAATCTTTTAAATGTATTTCCATGCCGTTAAAGGCCGTACAGAATGCTTTAAAAGCGTATCTCTCCTGAGAGACAGACAAAAAAAAGACACCTTAGTTGTTGACAAGGTGTCTTTTTTTTTATAGAAGAGGGAGCAAAAGCTCCTTCTTTAAAAACGAACCGTTATTCGGTTATCTTTTCTTTTTCCCCAACAAATTTCTTATGAAGGATTGACTCATCGTAATCTTCCTGAGCCTGTATGGACTTTTCTACAAAGAGCTTGGCAAATTCAGGATCATTTTTCCTTAATTTCTCGAGTTTTTCGTCCAAGCCTTCCTTTCCAATTCTATTCTGAATCCTGTCCATACCTTCTCCGTAGGATGCTGCTCTCGTTTCCATATCCTTTATACGTCTCTGCCAATCAGCTTCCCACTTCGGATCAAGCGTCCTTGCAGCCTCCTCGGCATAAGCATCAAGGGTCGGAGCCAGTTCGTTGATAATCACATTGGCGCCTTCATGTGTTGGCTTTGCACCGTTCCTCTTTACCGCATTCCTTAAAACCTGAGGATTATCTATGATCATACAAGGTCGGAGTAGATTATCCGTATGCGGCTGATGTGCCCTTATCTCGGTGAAGAAAGGTGACTGCATACATTCAAGTAATGATTTTTCTCTGATGTTGTCCGTAGAATAATGAGCAAAGATACAAGGTTCTACATCGCCTTTGTGATTGATATGCAGATATCTTCTTCCACCTGCGATACAACCATGAACAAAAGGTGCATCTGCCCAGAAATCCATAATATATATCGGTTCTTCATTTCTGAATTTCTGTATAAATTCTCCATAATTATACCTCTGTTCGGGAGAAGGCATAAGCTTTGCAGCTTCTATCGGATCACTGCCCACGGGCATATAAAGGAAATTCCATGCGTAAATAACCCCTTTTTCTCTCCATGAGAGGTAAAAATCCTTGTTGGTCATCAAATCATAGTTATGCTTCGTCAGAACAAGTGACATTCCAAAGAGCAGATTTCTCTGTTTCATTCTTTCCATGGCGGCAAGGATCTTATCATATATTCCAGGGCCTCGCATGTAATCGGTTTCTTCTCTGTCCCCGTTTACGGAAACGGCGATGACCACATTCTTTAGTTCCTTGAGTTTGTCAGCTACCTCATCGGTGATGAAGACACCACTCGTGAAGACCTGGAAGAGACAGTCGGAATTTTCCTCGAATACCTCTGCAAGTTCCCAAAATCTGATAAAGGGTTCTCCACCAAGTATTGTATAGAAATGTGTTCCGAGTTCCTTTCCCTGCCTGATGATGTCTCTTACCTCATCTATCGTCAGATCATCTGCATGCGTGTACTGTCCCGCGTAGCATCCTCTGCATCTGAGTGTACATCTCATTGTGGGGCTGATAAGGATCGTATACGGGGCAACTATCCCATGCTGTTCCTGTAACTGTTCGTTTGTCTGCATCCATTTCAGACTGACGTTGACAAACATATTTTTCATAAACGTCTTGACCTGTTCTACATCCCTTGAAAGTAATTCGATAAACCAAGCCTTACTTCCTGGATTTCCATTTACCCAATTGAGAAATATGGTAAAGGCGTTGTTGGCCGACGGAAACATCTTGTCGAGTTTTTCAAGTGTATTTACGAGTTTATCAAAATTTTTCTCTGGATTTTTATGTACATAACCGATTGCCTGATCAAGCAGCTGTCCAATAACCGCTCCCTGAGCCTTCTGTCCTAAAGTCTGTTTTACAACCATAATTTCTTCCTCCAATATAATCATATTTTCTTGTTTTTAATTTTACCATTTAGTCAAAAAAAGTCAAGAGGTATTTTTGACCATTTGGTAAAAAATACCTCAATATATCATCCCATACTATAACAATTCATTCACAATACATTTACACCTTTTGATTCAGCCACCTCGCCAAGGAGTTTTTTCTCTTTTCTTGATAATTTTTTAGGTAGTTCAACGGTTACCGTTATATAATGATCTCCACGCATACCTGTCCTTAAATCTGGAACACCTTTCCCTTTTAATTTTATCGTTTCACCGGGTTGTATGCCCCCTTTAAATTTATAAGGAACGATCCCTTCCACGGTCTGTATTTCTATTTCTGCACCGAGGATGGCCTGTAGATAATCCAGCTTTATCTCCGAATAGATATTTCTTCCATCCCTTTTAAGAGAATGATAATTGGTAACAGAAACAATTACGTACAAGTCACCGCTTGGTCCTCCACCAATACCGGAATTTCCTGCCGAAGCCACCCGTAATTTTAAACCATCAGTTGCTCCGGCCGGTATTTTAACCCTCAATTTCTTCTTTTCTCGTATTTTTCCCGCGCCGGAACATTTATCACATCTTTGTTCAATAATTTTTCCCTTTCCACCACATCTCGGACAGGTAGCCGTAGTTTGAACGTTACCGAAAAAGGTGTGGGCTTCCTGGACGACCGAACCCCTGCCGCCACAATCCGGACAAGTCTTCATTGCAGTTCCGTCTTTGGCTCCCGTTCCTTTACAGGCATCGCACTTTACAAAATGATCGTATTCTATTTCCTTTTCAATCCCAGCAAGAACATCTTCAAGATTAATAGTAACATTGACACCGATATCCTCACCTTTTCTGCTGACCGTTCCACCGGCAGTTCTCTGGGTTCTCGATGATCTTGACCCACCGAAAAAGGCATCAAAAATATCCTCAAACCCGCCAAATCCACCCGTTCCGCCGCCAAAGAAATCATCAAATGGTGAGCCACCAGTTCCTGTAGTTCTGTAATTTGGTGGTACTTGATCACCAACAAAACCATATCTGTCATACATCGTCCTTTTTTCAGTATCACTCAGGACTTCATAAGCCTCACTGATTTCTTTAAATTTAACTTCAGCCTCTTTTTTATTATCCTTATGAAGATCCGGATGCCACTTTTTTATCAGCTTTCTATAAGCTTTCTTTATATCATCCTGAGTAGACTCTTTTGAAACCCCGAGAACTTCATAATAATCCTTTTTTGCCATATTCCACCTTCCTAAAATCTGATTTTACTGTCTCACTCAGTCTATTCTCTATTTACTTTCTGCGTTTTAACAGACACCTTTACCCTTACCGGCTTTAAAACGGTCTGTTTGTATTTAAACCCTTTCTCCACAACTTCCAATACGGTATGCTCTTCAGAGGAATCATCCTCTACCTGTTCCGATATCTCCTGCTCAAAGGGGTCATAAAGGGACCCTTTCAGACACTTTATCTCGGTAAGGCCTTCATTTTCAAGGGTCATAATAAACGACTGATAGATCATCTGAATCCCCTTGACGATCATCTGTGTTTCTTTATTTTCACTATCCACTTTCATATACATCATTGCACGTTCAAAATTGGTTAAAACCGGAATCAGCTTATCAAGCAGATCAATCGTCGCACTATCATAAGCTCTCTTCTTATCTTTCTGAGCAATCTGTTTAAAATGCTCAAAATCCGCTTTCAATTTGTAAGCATATTCCTCTATCTCTTTAAGTCTTTTATTTTCTTTTTCAAGAATCAATAAATCTTCCTGTAAATTCTGAATTTTTTCTATTGAACTCTTCAAATCCTTTCCTCCTGTATTTTATTCGTTTAAAGTTATCAACCGTGACAGATATTCAGTTATCCGGCTACTGACAAAGCTCATTCCTTTCATATTCTGAAGATAATCTGTTGCCTTTGATGTTATCACGATCATCCTGCCAAGTTTCTGTTTTCCCGCAAGATAATTCTGTATAAAAATCGAAAAACCTTTCAATTCATCTCTTTTAGTCTCGCTTCCGATATTAACATTCATATGTGTATCGGAATCCAGACTACTGAATAGTTCTATAATGCGGTCATCATTTTCCGTGTAAACGAGGCAATTTTTCAGATCAGTCTGTGACAGTGTTTCATCTCTTATCAATAGCTCAAGACCATATTTCTGAAATCTGTTTTGATAATTTTTATTCACCATCTGTTTTAAAAAAGTAAATACATGATCATAATCCGGATTATACCAGGAATAATCGGGTAAATCCATTTGATTTAACAATTGCTTTAATTCTTTTAAACTTAATCCGTGAAGTTTTTCAGATAAAAACCGCTCAAATTCCCTGATAGGGAATTTCTCTTCCATTGGCACAATAAAAGTTTCAGAAAGTCCCATATTGGTAACAACAACGACAACCCAATAATTGAGAAATATATTGGTTAAAGACACCCTGTTGATCCTTAAATCTTCTATAAATGGTCTTTCAATGATGGCAAGACCACCCATCCATTTTGCCAGAAACACCGCAAAATTAGCGAGTAATTCGTCTATATTGTTATATTTAAATTCTTCTACAAGCTCTATTTCCTTGCCGATAGTACTATTTGTATCTTTCATGTTTTTTAAACATTCCACATAAAAGCGATACCCCTTATCCGTTGGCAATCGACCCGCGGAGACATGAGGCTGTATGATATAACCCATTTCCTCCAGTCTTTTCATCTCGTTTCTGATCGTGGCACTACTACATTCAAGGCTGGTTATTTCAAGAATCTTCTTTGAACTAACAGGCTTCTTTAAAGTTATAAATTCATGGACAACCGCATATAAAATTCCTTCCTGCCTTTTACTTAGTTCGGTTTTCACCTGTTCACCTCCAACGCCTCCTGGTTTAGCACTCATATATCATGAGTGCTAACTCCTCATATAATATCATTACTGATATTCTTTGTCAAGATGAAAAGGCAGAAAATCCACAAAAGAGCTATCACATATTTTTAATCAGAATATAAAATAATCGTTCCTAAAAAAACAAATGCATTATTTTACCAAAAGGTCAGGAATAAAGAAAATGTGATAGAATAAGAGTTGTGTTATGTTGTTTATAAATCGCGTCTGAATTAATATATAACAGTTGAAGGGGGAATCTTAATGCCAAAGAAAGTAAATACCAAACGCAAGATACTGGATTCTGCAAAAAAAATATTTGCCATTAAAGGATTTGACGGTACCTCCGTTGAAGAGATTGCAAATGAAGCCGGAGTAAAGAAAGCGCTCATCTTCTATTATTTCCCCTCAAAAGAATCCCTTTTTCTCGAATCTTGGACGGAGGGAATTAACGAACTCGAGCATCATATCTTTGGAGATACCGAAAATGAAACCGGTTATCTCGCCAAGTTGAAAAAAGTTCTGATCTCCTATATTGATTTTGTTATGAACAGGAAAGAAATCATGAAACTGATCGAGATGGACAAGGTCAAGATAATAGAAAGTGAAAGTCAAGGCGATAAAAATCTTCACCCTCTAAAAGTGAGATATAATCTGTTTATTGAAAAGATCGAGACGCTTATAGAAGAAGGAAAGGAAAAACAGTTTATTCCTGAATCCATCCCCACAGGGGGAACGGCAAAGCTTATTGCTCAAAGTATAGGGGTCAATGCGATGAACGAAGATCTCTCGGTCGACTCAATTGTAAAATTTATTTTAAACGGAATGTCGGTCAGAGAAGACTTCACGGAATAACCATCGGATGAAAAAAGACGAACGAAAAAACAGGATACAATTTTATCTTGATACTTCGGTTATGCCGGTTGAGCAGATAAAATTACTGATTGATGACTATTTTTATTGGTTTAATCCCTCCGATAGGACAGATTTGATCTTTTTTACGTCCACAAGACACCCGCAAGAACTCGATAAGATTCTAACCGAAAAAAAAAGAGAGGCAAACCCAAAATTCACGTTCATCCGTGAGCCGATAAAACCTGAAGATCTCCATCGGTTTTATACCCAGCGTATATTGCTTAACGAGTGGGTTAATTATAAAAAAAACGATCTGTTCAGAATTTACAAACTCTTTTTCCCTGCGAATTCCGATATAAATTTTGATAATCAGGCCATTTCCATACAATACGATATTCGTTATCATCTGAATAGAAGTGATGCCTATGCCAGTTACAAAAAGGAGCATCTTTCGGCAATCGAAAGTGCAATACACTTCTATCAACCGGAATTGGTATTTGATCTGGGTTGCGGTGCGGGGGCTCAGTATTTCTTTCTGAAAGGGGCCTTAGACTCTCATAATACTAAATATCAGGGAATAGACTTAAGCAGATTCCAGACCCTAAAGGCTATAGATCTTTTTGAATCCGACAGGGCTTCGTTTTCTCTCGGAAATGCAGTCAATCTGAAATTCAAAGATCATTTTGCCGATTTTTCTTTTTCAGAAAGCACTTTCCCTTTTCTCCACAATCCGTTAATGGGTCTGAAAGAGATAAACAGAATCAGTAAAAAGGGGTTTTTTGCCGCACTATACACCATTCGAAAAAGACATGAATTCTTAAAACCATTTAAAAAAAATAACGTCTATGCGCTGGATACAGGGGCAACATGGAAATATTTAAACGGAATAACCCCAAACATCTATTATCTACCCGAGTATCTTTCAGTAATGGAACTCAGTAAAACTTTTTCCAATACAATCGTCATAGAAGAAAACTCCGATCAGTTTTTTGAACCTTTAGGCGTTTCTACTTCAAATCTTTTCTTTTTTCCGGCGGAATGGTATAAAAAGACTAAAAACAAGTTTTTAAACTTCCGTCCACTGATGTAAATCTATCGCTGTGTTATAATTCAAAAAAAGAAACAGGAGGAGTTAAATTGAAAAGGTTAATCTATATTTTTTTCCTGATCTTCGCGGTAGTTTCTCTTTTCGGTTCCGAGGTCTACTTGATGGATGAAGAATTACCCCCGGAAAGATTTCAGATGGTTGGGGATCAGCTCTACATTTATTCCGTGAATCTGATGCAAAAACTCAACACCGAATTCAAATGGGACAACATCAACAAGACGTTAGACGTAGAATGGAATGGTAATTTTATTCAGTTCAACAACAATTCCACCAAAGTCTCCCTTAATGGAAAAACACTCTTCCTGACAACTCCGCCAAGAATTATAAACAACAGATTTTTCTTACCGTTACTTGATACGTGCAGACTGCTCGGATTGAGGATCGTATCTGAAAATAACAAGTATTTTATCTACTCTTCAATATCGGAATTCAACAGCTACTTTTGGACACCAAACGGCCTTATCTTAAATTTCTCAGAACCGGTAACCCTTTCAATAAGCCAATATTCCAACGAAACGGCCGTCTTTGACATCATCGGTGCAAGGACGAATAAATTACAGGAAGACTCCAACCTTTTTCTCGGCATCAATGAGTTTAAAGTAGAAAATCTTTCGGAAGACACGATGAAATCATTTCTGAGACTTTCTTTTTCCTACAACGATGGTGTTTATCTCGAACCGTTTGTTATCGGATCATCAGTCTATTTTATGACACCTGACTCGCAGAAAATGACCTATACCGTAGAAAACCGGAAAGAGGATAATATCAAAAGAATCGTCATTGATCCCGGCCACGGTGGCTTTGATCCGGGAGCCATTGCAGACAGTAACGGATACCAGGAGAAAGACGGCGTTCTACTCATCAGTAAATTTCTGAAAAACAAACTTGAAGAAAAAGGCTATAAGGTGCTGTTAACAAGATCAAGCGATAATTACGTGGAATTTATGGAAAGAGCAAGAATAGCCAATGACTTCAATGCGGATATATTTGTCAGCATTCATCTTAATTCAGTGGATATCGGCAGCGTGGATGGTGTGGAACTATTTTATTATCAATGGTCCGAATCCGGTTATAAGGCAAGATTGGACAGATTCTACAAATCTCCGGAATTAACCGCTTCGCAGATCGAAACAAAAGTTTTTAATAAAATTGATCAGACTCTTGAAGGTGAGAACCTGGCGGAAAAGATAGCTTCCGCCTTCACAAGTGAAGGGTTTACATTCAGAAAAAGCGTCCCGGAAGATTTTGCCGTCCTTGCATACAGTGAAATGCCTTCAGTCCTCGTAGAATGCGGTTATCTTTCTAATCCCACGTTTGCCAAGAATATCAAGCAGGCCTATTTCCAGGAAAGTATAGCCGAGGCAATTGCCAACGGAATAGAAAAGTATATCGAAAGTAAATGAAGAAACTCAAGGAAAACACTCAGGTGTTTTCCTTGACCATTTGTTTGAAGTAGCGCCCACGCTCTTTATAATTCGTAAACATATCAAAACTGGACCCACCGGGACTGAAGAGGATGATGTCTCCCGGCTCGCTTTCATCGATTGCCTTCTTGATTGCATCGTCCCAATTTCCAAAAATCTCTTTATTTTCACCGGGTATGCAATCACTTAATCGTTTTGAACTTTCTCCGCAGAGATAGGTTTTTTTCACCTTCTCCGAAATAAGTAATCCGAGATTGACATAATCGTCTCCTTTGTCTTTGGCCCCCGCAAGCAGCAAAATATTACCTTTCAGTGATTTCAAGGCCCAGAAGAGCGAATGCGCGTTCGTAGATTTTGAATCATCGATATAGGTCCTGCTGTTTTTAATCAGAAACACCTCCATCCTGTGTTCCCCAAATTTAAATGAAGCAAGACTTTTTAAAATTTCATCATCAGTCAAGCCCATCAAGGAACAACAGCTGCAGGCAAGCAATGCATTCTTTTTATTATGCTCTCCTTTTATATTTTCAGGAAGAAGATATTTGTTTTCCGTTTGAATATCATCATAAAAAAATACGCTGGAATCAGAATCTGTCAACCAGTTATTATTCGAAGGAATAAATAACACCTCTGAAAGATCTTTAATCCCAAGTTTATCATCTCTGTAATTCTCATAACTCCCATGCCATTCGAGATGATCCTCAGCTATGTTTGTAATCCCAGACACATTGAAGGTTCTCTTCAGGTTCTTTATGTGTTTGATCTGAAAACTCGATAATTCAAAGATCAGACAGGCGTCATTCAGATTCTCTGAAAGATATTCAAACGCTGAATTACCTATATTCCCCACACTGTAGGCTTTATATCCGTTTTTCAGAATATGGGTGATCATTTCTACCGTCGTTGTTTTACCGTTTGTTCCGGTAATGGCGATTAATCTTGGATTGTCCTGAAGAAAATCAAAGAACAGTTCGATATCGATTTTCACCTCTATATCGGAATCAACTGCCTTTTTCAGAATCAAATTATCAGGTTTTACTGAGGGGCTTATGACAAGAACTTTCGTATTCAGAACAAGACTTGAGTTTTCACCCTCTTCAAAGTCAACGTTATTTTCCTTTAAATACGCCTTCTTCTCTTCATCAATCCGGTCAACCGACGAGATAAAGTAATTTCCGTGCATATTTTCTATCATGTACTTTAAAACTGACCAATTTGAGACACCTAATCCCAAAAAACTCATGTCATATTTCATAAATTCACCGTCTTTTGACAACAAAATGGAAAAAGTTCACAATACAATTTTAATGGGTTTGATAATTGGGTGATTCTTTCGTGATCCTTATATCATGAGGATGACTCTCTGTCTTACCGGCTGATGTGATCTGAATAAATTTTGCCTTCTCCTGCAGTTCTCCAATATTCTTCGACCCGCAGTAGCCCATTCCGGCTCTCAACCCGCCACATAACTGATATGAAATATCCTCTACGCTTCCCTTGAAGGGAATCATTCCCTCAACGCCTTCCGGAACAAGTTTTTCAGCAGAGGTACCTGACTGGAAATATCTGTCACTGCTACCTTTGACCATGGCTCCAATACTCCCCATTCCCCTGTATGCCTTGTATTTTCTTCCTTCATACAAGATTGTTTCTCCAGGAGCTTCATCGGTCCCCGCAAAAATCGACCCAAGCATAACGGTTGAAGCACCTGCAGCAATGGCTTTCACAAGATCTCCGGAATATCTTATACCACCATCAGCTATGACCGGAACACCATACTCTCTTGCCGCCTTTACGCATTCTTCAATGGCTGTAAGCTGTGGGACCCCTACACCGGCTACTACTCGTGTCGTACAGATAGAGCCAGGACCTATTCCTACCTTAATAGCATCTGCTCCTGCTTTAATTAACGCTTCCGCGGCTTCCTTCGTAGCTATATTTCCACCGACAACTTCAAGTTGTGGCCAGCGTTCTTTTAAAAGGGTAACCATATTAAGAACATTTTTAGAGTGTCCATGAGCCGTATCCACTACAATAAAGTCTACCTTAGCATTCACAAGTGCTTCAGCTCTTTCTATGGAATCAGGGCCGGTTCCAACGGAAGCCCCAACGATAAGTCTTCCCCTCTGATCCCTTGAAGCATTTGGAAATTCAACAACACTGTTGATATCTTTTATCGTGATTAATCCCTTGATCTTGTTTTCATCATCTATTATCGGTAATTTTTCTACCTTATTCTCATGGAGTATCTTCTTCGCCTGTATTAAGGTAATTCCCTCTTTAGCGGTAACAAGCTTTTTAAGCGGGGTCATCAGATCTTTAATCATTTTCTGCGGGTCATCTTCAAACCTGATATCTCTGTTTGTCACAAGACCGAGTAATTCATTATCTGAATTTACTACGGGCAATCCGCCAATCTTATACTCCCTCATTAACTGTTCCGCATCGAGTACATTTTTCTCAGGTGAAATGGTCAGTGGATCAAAGATTATTCCATTTTCAGTTCGTTTTATTCTGTCAACCTGATCTGCCTGATCTTTTACAGACATATTTTTATGAATCACCCCTACGCCACCAATCCTTGCAAGAGCTTTTGCCATTGCATATTCCGTTACTGTATCCATTGCAGCACTTACGAGCGGAATATTAATCTTGATCTTTTTTGTCAGCATTGTCTCAATATTCGTCTCTCTCGGTATAATATCTGAATATACCGGTGCAAGCAACACATCATCAAACGTAATTCCTTTCATCAATTCCATTGAATCTCCTCCTGATTTAAACTATTTTAAGTCTTCTATTATATAGAAATACCTGTTATTTAAAATTGCTTCTCTCGAAAAATCATAATCTATTTCATATTTTTCCACTATTTCCGTATTCTTTATAGCGGATACCGTTCCTATCCTGTTAAGATTATAGCGCTCAAGATTATAGCCTCCAAACTCTGTTCCGGCTATCCTTATTTCGTCCCCATTCTCATAAGGTAAGGCGGGATTAAAGTTGATCAACTGTCCTTTCTCTATTAACGCCAGATCATTATTTATCCCTTCTATCTCATTTTCACTTTGTACATAAACCTGAGAGGTAAATAAACTGCTCCATATCGGAGCTATATCCGCTGTCTTCCCGTAACTTTTTATAATCTTGCCGATCACCGAAGAAAATTGCGGAGAAACCACAAAACCTCTGGAAGCTATTGTCTTTTCCGATTTTATCCTTAAGATTTCAGAATTGACATCTCCTATGGAACTTAACAGGACGCATAAAGAAAACTGATCGGTTAATTCACTGACATTATTTAATTTATACACTGCAATGAGCTCCTCATATTCTCTTTTATAGATCGGGGAAAAAAAGGTATTCTCAAGGTTGTCAAGTTTTCCCACATTCATTTGATCAATATAGTCGATTTTGTCTGTCAATTCGTTGAAATCTTCTCTCAAGTCTCTAAAAACATTTAAACGATCAAAAACCACAAGCGATAAACCGGCAATTTTCTCCGGGAAAAGAAAATCACAAAGGAAAAACAGACTGATAATGAGGAAGCAGATTGTCAGGACCATCTTTTCCAAAGGTTAATAGACCTCCTGAATCAAAGAATATAAATCCTTATTTCTGAAAATCGTCATATTCCCCCTCACACAAACAAATTCAGGGGCTTCAGGAATATTTACCACCATTTCCAGTTTACTTTGCGTGTATTTGACAAAACCTTCATAATTTGCCATTCCGCCGGTAAAAATAATTCCCCTTTCAAGAATGTCCTTTATCAATTCCGGTTGAATTCTTTCCATACTTTCTTTTAAAGATTCGACGAGATAATTGATCTCCCTCAGAATAATTCCCCAGATTTCCTTCACATTGATACTCAATTTCAAAGGCAACCCATTCTTAACATTAAGCCCCACGACGAAGCCATTCTGAAATCCCGCATTTTCGCCGCCACTTCTCATCGTTTCAGAGATTATCTCTTCTATTGTATTTTGTCCAAGTAACAAATTATGTTCATGAATCAGAAAATTCTTCACCTTCACACAGATATTCTGAATACTGAAATCTATAGACTCAAAAAAGACGATATTGGAAAGTGAAAGGATGGCTATTTCAGTATGTTCCGCACCAAGTATAACGATCATATTCCCCTTTGCCTCATCTATATCAATTCCGGACCCTAACGCAGCAGCGATCGGCGTATCAATCAACATGGCCTGAGCAGCCCCCGCTTCTACTACCGCTTCGCAAATAGATTCCTTTTCTACAACGGTTGAATCAATCGAAGTATTCAATATAAAGAGGGGTTTAAAGAAACTGCTCTTTATACGTGATGAAAAAAAGGCTTCTTTTAAAAAAAGCACAAAAGCGTCATAATCGTATATACTTCCAGATCTGACCGGTTTTAAAAAAAGAAAATCAGGCGGAAGTTTTCCAAGCAATTGCTTTGCGGAATCCCCAAAGGCCGTAATTTCATTATAGGGATTTTTCAAAAGGGCGGTAGACGTGTTTAATATAATTTCACCATTTTTATCACAGATTTTTGTTTTTTCACTTCCAGCATCCAGACTGAAAATTGACCTCATCAAGAAATAATCACTTCTTTCGTAGAAATTAAAAAAAAGGGGCATACCTGCCCCCGCTAAATTATTTTAAAAGATGAACAAAGAGTCCACTTCTCAACTTAGGTTCAAACCATGTTGATTTTGGCGGCATTGTTTTATCCGCATCAGCCACATCAAGAAGCTGTTCCATTCCTGTTGGATACATAGAGAAAGCCACCTTCCATTCTCCTGAATCCACCCTGTTTTCAAGTTCTTTAAGGCCTCTGATACCTCCAATGAAATCTATTCTCTCATCACTCCTTGGATCCTGTATGTCAAGAACAGGGGTAAGCAGATTATTCTGAAGGATGGCTACATCAAGGGAATTAACAGGATCAGAAGCATCAAAACTCTCTTCTTTTGCGGAAAGGATATACCATTTGGAATCGAGATACATGCCGAATTCTTTCTGTTTAACCGGTGTATAAGGTGTATTCGCTGCCTCTGTGAGATCAAAATTCTTTTTTAAGGTTTCAAGGAAGAGTTCTTTTGTTTTTCCATTTAGATCTTTTACTACCCTGTTATAATCGAGTATCTTAAGTTGATCATGCGGAAAGAGGACAGCAAGGAAATAATTATATTCTTCGTCACCGGTATGATATTTATTCTCAGATTTCTTGATATCCCTGACCCTCGCTGCAGAAGCGGCTCTATGATGACCATCCGCAATATAAAGGGCGCTAACCTTTTCAAATAACTCAATCAGTTCTTCGGTATTGGATACCTTATATACTCTATGAATACAGTCATATTCATCCTTTATCTCATAAATTTTATCGTTCATCAGATTTTTCATTAAGGCCTTATCAATCACTTCAACACTTCTGTACGTAAGAAATACGGGACCCGTATTCGCATTTGTGGCAAGTATGTTGTTCACTCGGTCATCTTCTTTTTTTCTCCGTGTAAATTCATGTCTTTTTATCTTGGATGCCTGATACTCATCTACCGAAAAACAGCCGACGATACCTACCTGTTTATGTCCTTTCCATTCCTGCTCATAGCAGTACAGAGAGTTTTCCTCATCCTGAATCAGGATTCTCTCATCAATAAACTTCCTTAAATTTTCTGCCGCCTTCTCATAGACAGTCTTGTCATACTGACTGATTGAAGGATCAAGATCAACTTCCGGTTTCACAACATGCAGGAAAGAATACCTGTTATTTTCGACTTCCTTTCTTGCCTCATTCGAATTTAGAACATCGTAGGGCTTTGAAGCCACTTTCTCCACCAAATCCGTGTTCGGTCTTATTGCTTTGAATGCCTTTACAATTGCCAATGTTACCATCCCTCCTCTAAAGCGAAACTTTCTTTCACTTTTTGATATTTACCTCTCTCTATTCTCTTTATCTGTCCTGTCTCTGTAAGTTCTCTCAAAACATCCCTGACAAGCTTATACGGGAAAAACCTTGCCAGAAACCCCTCGTTAATCGACTCGAGCTTCTCAATCTGGGAAACAAGATTCGTTTTTCCCTGAATATCTTCCTGATTGAGCCTCTTATCCACTTTACCGATCAACTGATTCATCAGAAGTGTGTGTTCATTGAAGAGTGTTTTTTCAGAAAACTCATCGTAGACAATGATTTCAGCATCCTCTATAACCTCTGCTGTAAATTTATGTACATTCCCTGTAAGTGGCGCAAAACCTATAAATTGCGGCTCTACTACAATATCAAGCATCAACATAGATTGAAAAGCAAGGTAAATTACAACCTTGCCTTTATTTAATTTATACAGCTTATTATCAGGTTCCCCCTGGATGAAAATCAGACCACCCTTTGAGAATCTTCTATTTTCCATTTACCACATCACCTGATCTGGAATTCACAAATTCTCTGTCTTCATCTCTTTTGATAATATGTTCATGCCGTTTAAAAGCCTCATCGGCAAACCTGTTTATGATGGCATTTAAATCTGAATTTGAGAATTTCTCTTCAATCTTTTCCGTCAATAAACGATTAATATCCCATTTTTTTTCTTTTTCCGGTGTAAAAACAATCTGTTCAATATCCTTCTTATCCAGTTCGGTTTCTACCTTCTCAAGCAATTTAAAACAAGTTCCGATAAATACTGCTTCTACTTCTGTGGCATTCTTTGAGTTTTTTATTTCCTTGTGATAACCGGGCATCAGTTCTTTTTCGAAATGAACGTATGAATACATCTTCTCTCCTGATTTCTTCATGTTAAATTCATCTCCTTATTTAATTTGCCACTTCGTCCCTTCAGGACCATCCAAAAGGCTAATTCCCCTTTCATTCAACCCGTCTCTTATCATGTCCGCCAATTCAAACTGTCTTGCCGCTCTCAATGAATTTCTGACCGCTACCATGATAGCCATCACATCATCTGCCGTTGCTGATACACTTTCACCCTGCTTTTTTGTGGGAACATCCGTAAACAGCCCCATCACGTCACCAATTTCTCCTTTAATCAACCAGTAACCTTCAAATAGTCTTTCCATATCATCAGTCGAATTCATCTCTTTAACTATTTCAAAAATAAGAGAAAGGACTCGTGATGTATTAAAATCATCATCCAAATAGTCAATAAAACTTTGTCTCTTTTCTTTAACCCATTCCGAAGCAGCTTTACTGAAGGGCGGAATTCCATCCGATAGCTCTTCCACCCTCACCAGTGCATCTTCCACTCGTTGAGCGGCCTTTTTCCAATCTTCAAATCTTTCCTCGGAATAATCAATAGGAGCCCTGAACTGTGTGGAAAAAATAAACATCCTGACAGCCTCTTTGCCGTATTGCCTGACGGCCTCTCTGACCGAAATGATGTTTCCTACAGATTTTGCCATCTTTGCGCCATTCATCTGCAGCATCCCATTATGAAGCCAGTATCTGGAAAACTCCGAACCTGTACAGGCTTCACTCTGTGCCCTCTCATTCTCATGATGGGGAAAGATAAGATCATTTCCCCCGGCATGAATATCAAAAGTTTCCCCAAGAATAGAAGTTGCCATGACTGAACATTCTATATGCCAGCCCGGTCTGCCCAACCCCCATGGACTCTCCCATGAAGGCTCTCCCTCTTTTGCAGGTTTCCAGAGTGTAAAATCACCTGGATTTCTCTTTTTCTGATCCACTTCTATTCTGGCCCCCGACAACATGTCGTCAAGTTTTCTGTGAGATAACTCACCATAACCGGCAAATTTCGTAACATCATAAAACACTTCATTTTCGACAACATAGGCATATCCCCTGCTAATCAACCTTTCGACAAAAACGATTGTCTCAGGGATATACTGAGAAATCCTCGGATTAAAATTCGCATCCTTCACACCGAGAGACCTCATATCCCTCAAATATTCGCGAATGAAAGTCGAGGTGATAGTTTCAAAATCCCACCCTTCTTCATTAATCCTGCTGATAATTTTATCATCGATATCTGTAAAATTCATCACATAAGTAACTTTATATCCCCTGTACTCAAAATAACGCCTGAGAGAATCAAATACAACCGCCGGTCTTGCGTTTCCTATATGAACTGTGTTATAGACCGTTGGACCACAGACATACATCCCGACTTTTCCTTCGACGAGAGGTATAAAATCTCGTTTTGTCTTTGTCAACGTATCAGTAAACTTAATCATATTGTATCTACAACTCTTTCAAGTCGTTGAATCATCTGATTTCTTCCTATCAGATGGATGATATTTACAAGTTCAGGTCCATCTTCTTCCCCGGTCAGAACGACTCTAAGCATATGATAAAATTTCTTATTTGAAACCTTAACCGCCTTTGTAACGCGTTTAAAGAGATTATAGATTTCCGGAATATCCCACGAATCGGCTGCTTTTACCTGATGATACAATTCGATGAATGCAGGATCCGTATCATCTTCTTTTATCTGTTTTGTCCATTCTATCTTAAAGGTCGGCTCTTTAAAGAAAACAGCTATCATCGCCGGTACTTCATCAAACTGATGTATTTTTTTCTTTACCGACACAACGGCTTCTCTCACCCATTTGTAATTTGCATCCGCATCCACCTGGGTCATCTGCCCCGCAGCCACGATATACGGAATAGCAAGTCTGGCCAGTACATCATCGTCTAATTCACGAATATAAACGCCGTTCATCCATCTGAGTTTCTGTTCATCATATATGGCCGCACTGGAATTGACTCTTTCTATCGTAAAACTCTTAATCATTTCATCCATTGACATGATATCCTTCTCATCCGGATGAGACCAGCTCAATAATGCAAGATAATTCATTACACTTTCAGGAAGATAGCCCATCTCCCTGTATTTCTCAACAGAGGTCGCACCATGCCTCTTGCTCAACCTTGAACCGTCAGGGCCAAGAATCATTGAGACATGGGCAAATGCTGGAAGCTCAAATCCAAGTCCCTCAAAAACAGCGAGCTGTCTGAGCGTATTAGAGAGATGATCATCCCCCCGGATGACATGGGTGATCTTCATCAGCGCATCATCCACAACAACCGCAAAATTGTACGTGGGTAATCCTGAACTCCTGAGAATGACAAAATCACCTATCGTGCCTTCTTTAAATGTAACGGCACCTTTTATAAGGTCATTTAAGGTGTAATCCTTCTTCGGCATTTTAAAGTAGATAACCGGTTTCAATCCTTTTTCCACATACTCTTTCCGTCGTTCAGGTGTGTCAAAAGCGCTTAACATCTCTTCATCATAATGTGGGGAAATTTTTTCAGAAAGCATTTCTTCCCTCAAATGCTCTAGCTCTTCAGGATACACATAAGCTTCATAGGCCAATCCCCTCTCTACCAGTTCGTAGGCCTTTTTTACATATATTTCATCTCTTTCGGACTGTCTGTAAGGTCCGTATTCACCACCATTGTCAGGACCTTCATCCCATTGAAAACCAAGCCATTTCATCGTTTCTATCAAAGAATCTTCCGATTCTTTAGTGGATCTTTCAACATCGGTATCCTCTATTCTTAAGATAAACTCGCCATCATTATGCTTTGCATACAGATAATTAAACAACGCCGTTCTGGCTCCACCAACATGAAGATAGCCCGTCGGGCTCGGTGCAAACCTTACTCTCACCATTTCCTGACCTCCAGATTATACTCAAATTATAATGCGATTATATCACACAAACATTCTACTTAAATAGCGAAAAACATCGTTTTATTTTTTTATGACCCTGATCATTCCGGATACTGTGCCAATCAGTTCACATTTTTCCACCTTAAAATTTCTTTCGTCAAAAACCGGATTTAAAAATTCAGCGGAATAACAATCCCCTTTTTTTATTAATTTTGCGATATTATATCTTTCTTCACAGATAAACAGGGATAATTTATTTTTTATATAGCCATTCCCCTCAAAAACAAGAATATCATTGATGAAATAAAATGGTGAAAGGGATTCAGCTATTTCTTCTGTCACTTTTACCGCAAAATCTCCATTTCTGAAGAGCACTTTCTCTTCAGTTTCCATTAAAAGAACCCTTTCTTCCATCCTCTGTATTTTAAACACATCAATTTCCTTTTCCTGATAAGGGTTGGGATCGTCACTGAAACCAAAGAGATAATCCAGAGAAACTCCAAAATACTCATGAAGTTTTTCTAATATTTCTTCACGTGGCATCCTTTTCCCCGTCTCATACATCCCAATTGCATTTGTACTCGCATCTACTCTATTGGCAAGCTGTTCCTGAGACAAACCACGAGAAAGCCTCAGTTCTCTCAATCTTTTCGAAAACTTTTCTCTGAACATATAATCACCCCAACCAATTGTATCACAAAGAATTAATCAACACATTTTGTGGCTATTCCTCCGATATACTATTTTCTTTGCCATTCCGCCTTTCTTTCCACAAAATCAATATCGAACAAATTCGATTGAGAAAAACTGATCTGAACACAATTCTTCTGGCCGGATAAGAATTGCCCGTCATCCGAAAGTCTAAACTGCCATCGATCGGGCTTTTTGATTACTTCTCTCACCTTGGATGCAATATCTTTTGGAATATTATAATTTTCGAAATACTCAACGGGAATCGGAAAAGGTGTTTCAAAGATATACAGATCATCTTCACGCTTGATGACCCCACTCCATGAATAGCCATTTTCCAACTGAATACTGAATAAGTCTTTTTCCGTTATATACACTGTCTGTATCCCCTTGTCTCCATACCATTTTCCCTGAATTTCGGGAGAATCTTTCAACTCCGAATAGTAAATCCGTTTGATGTCAGAAGTATTATATTCCGCTTTTGTCCCATCCTTAAAAACAATCACAAGCCTTTCCGATGCACTCGTATTTATAGACAATAAGAGTAATGGCACTATAAACAGCAGTAATTTCCTCATCACTCTTCACCAAACCAGTAAAAGGCGTAGGGTTTGAATACCAGATGATCTCCATTCCTTATAATCTCCGAACCGAGTAGTTCTTTTTTATCTTCAAGATTAAAATTTACACAGAGTTCCCTTTCACTTAAATTCTGTAAGACGGTAATTTTATCTTTTGTTCCCCTTTCATAAGCCAGTATTTCTTCAGAAATGTCCCCTTTACAATTGCTCATATCAAGAAATTTTATCGTTCCTCTCCCAAGGGAAGGGCATTTCTTTCTTACGGCAATCATATTTTTCAAAAATCTGTAAATTTTCGATGTATTTCCTATTCCGTTCTCAAGTTCATTTTCCACTCTTTCCCAGTTAACTCTCCCCCTGACAAGATATCTCGAATCGTTGATACCCGTTAATCCAAGCTGTTCATGATAGAACTCCAGATCATTTGTCTTTCCAAATTCATCCCCGTAAAAAATAATGGGGGTTCCAAGGAGAGAGAACATGATGGAGTAAGCCAATTTTATCCGGTCAGCATCTGCATCAAGCAGTGAGGCCAGTCTCGCGGATACGCCTTCACCTTCTCTGAAACTCCAAAGGGGCTCTTTACAGTAATGATCAAAAATAAATTTTCTTTCCTGCGGGGAAACCATTTCGAGTGTTAATTCATCATGACATCTGAGAAACATAAACCATTGACAGTTTTCAGGAATATTCAATGGGGTAAAATCAGGTGAAAGCGCCATTCTAACGGCATGATTTGAACCTTCAGCCATACTTTCATATATTCTTGGCATTACCGGGAAATGATATGCCGCATTGCATTCATCCCCCTCACCAAAATATTCCACTACCTTTTTTGGTGGTTGGCAGGCTTCGGCAAGCAACAGTGTCCCTACTTCAATAAAATCCAGCGCTGCCCTGAAGAATTTGACAACGGTATGTGTTTCAGGAAGATTTTCACAACTTGTCCCCTCCGATTTCCATATATAAGGAATCGCATCAGCTCTGAATCCATCCAATCCTTTTAATTTCCAACTGATCAGGATCTTTGTCATCTCTATCAGAACATCGGGGTTTCTGTAATTCAGATCAGGTTGTATCTCAAAAAATCTATGAAAATAGAACTGTTTCGTCACCGGTTCCCATTCCCAGTTACTTTTGCATAATCCCTTGAAAATGATTCGGGCATCACCGTATTTTTGATCATCATCGGACCAGATAAAATAATCTCTCTTTGTACTTCCCGTATCTGCTATGGCCTCTTGAAACCATGGATGTTCCACTGAACAATGGTTCATGGCGATATCAAAAATAACCCGTATCCCACGATTGTGTGCCTGTAAAAGAAATTCTTCAAATATTCCCTCTCTTCCCTTTGTCAGCGAATCACGAATCTTCGTATAATCGGAAATATCAAATCCGGCATCTTTCATAGGGGAGTTTAGTATGGGTAGCAACCAGATACATGTAATACCTAAATCTTTCAGATAGTCCAGTTTAGTGATAAGCCCATCGATATCCTCATTAAAAAGATCTACATAAAGGGAATAAATTACCGCATCCTTATACCAGTCAATTTCAGATCCATCGAAATACGGTTGATAGGCCTTCCTGGCTTCCTTTATAAAAAGAATGAAGTCCTCTAACTTTTTTTGATATTCTTCCGCTGAAGAATACAACTCTCCCCATAACCTTCTAAGTTGATTTATCATAAATTTCCTCCATTCGGATCTTATTGATAAATTATACACTGAAAAACTGAATATATAAAGCAGGGTAGACACATTCAGAGTATTCTGTTATAATCGCTTAGCCTCCATTCGGAGTGAAAAGGGAAGCTGGTGAGAGTCCAGCACGGGGTCGCCACTGTAAACGTGAACTTCAGATTCAGGATGGCCACTGTATCAATGATATGGGAAGGCAGATGAAGAAGGATGATGCGTAAGTCAGGAAACCTGTCATGAAGAATGGGAAGAACCTTTCCGTAACCGAAAGGTAATTTATTATATTTTGGAGGTTTTATTATGAAAAAACTTTTGTTTCTTCTGTTGTTGCTTCTTTTTACCGTAGCTTCTTTTTCATTCTCAGTTGTAGACGATCTTGGCCGTGTGGTAGAAATTGAAACTGTCCCGCAAAGAATCGTAGTTGCCGCTCCCGCCTTTACCGATTACCTCGTTAAACTTGGTTGCGCTGATAAAATTATCGGTGTAACGGATTATGATATGTTTGATGCGGAGAAAATCGGTCAGATGACCCCATTGAATATTGAAAAAATAATCTCGATAAAGCCTGATCTGATCATCGTTGCCGGTGGATTCCAGGCCGCAGAAACTTATAAGCTTGAGAAATTCGGACTAACGGTGATTTGTCTGAATCCCAATACCATGGATGCCATATTCAGAACTACCACATTTCTTGCCACTATCCTTGATGTTACGGATAAAGGCGAAGAAGTTGTAGCAGACGCCCAGAACAGAATGCTCTCGGTATCGAGAGACAAGGCTTATAAAATTCCACTTGATGAGAGAAAAGAGGTTTTTTACGCGATGATTTCCGGAAACGAAGTGAAAGATTTATGGACATGCGGTCAGGGATCTTTCCTCAACGAGGTCATTTCTCTCGCCGGTGGTGTAAATATTACCGGAAATTATTCTGGATCAAATGGTTGGCTTCCCCTTTCGGTAGAATTTGTCGCCAGTAAAAATCCGGACACAATACTCGTCCCGGCGTATTATGAAGGCGGAGAGGCTGCAGCAGAAACAACAATAAAGGCATTTTCCCCATGGAAAGACATCAACGCGGTAAAGAACGGTGAAATTTACGGTATTGATGGAAACAAGGCGAGTTATGCAAATCTTCAACTAATAGATTTGATAGAACAGATCTACGAAGTACTCTATGGAGAAAAATAACAATTGATTAATGAGAAACCCAGTACTATTTTTGCGATGAAAAGGGGCGGTATTTTCCCGCTTCTTTTCGTCGCTTTACTTTTTATCATCTTCCTCTTTATAAATCTTTCTATCGGAACCGTCAGAATCCCGTTTGACGAAATTATCAGATTTTTCACCTTCAGAGAAATAAAAGATCCGGTTTACAAAACCATTCTTTTTGATATCAGATTACCGAGAATTCTTCTTGGGATCTTTTCAGGAGCCATACTCGCCGTAGCCGGGAATATGTTTCAGGCACTTCTCAGGAATCCACTTGCAGATCCCTATATCCTTGGTGTTTCTTCAGGGGCCTCATTTGGTACGGTTTTAACGATAGCCTTATTCGGAGTCGGAGGGGTTCTTCCCCCGATTTTTTATAATCTTCCGTTGATGTCTTTTTTCTTTGCACTATTGGTTGCCTTCAGTACCTATTTCATTGCAAGAAAGGGCGGGAAAATCCCGGTGGTAGATTTGATCTTATCCGGTGTCATCATGAATTTTCTCTTTTCAGCGGGAACGACTTTCATCATCGTTTATGGGTGGCGTAACGTTCAGCATGCCTCTTTCTGGTTAATGGGAAGTTTATCCGGTGCTACCTGGGAAAATGTCTGTAGTATGGCCGTTGTCAGTCTGCTGGGAACTGGAGCGGGAATTTTTCTCTCAACAAGTCTTAACGCAATCTCTCTCGGAGAAGAAGAAGCGATGAACATAGGTGTTAACGTGGAAAGGCTCAAAATAGTTGTCTTTGTGTTGGGAACTCTGATGACGGCTTATACCGTTACCGCAACAGGACTTGTAGGATTTGTAGGATTAATCATGCCTCATACCGCGAGACTTATTACGGGCCCTAATCACAGGATATCCATACCGGTGAGTGCTGTTCTCGGTGGATTATTTCTGACAACTTGTGACACGATTGCCAGATCAGCTTTTCAGCCTTCCGAAATGCCGCTTGGAACAATCACAGCCATTGTGGGAGCGCCCGTTTTCATCTATCTGATGAGAAAATCAAAAACAAGATAATTTCCCCAAAACATTTTCAAAATACTTATAGATATCCAATTGTCTGTTATTATCGTTGACATTATAGAAGGAGTATGTTTTAATAAATCAGACAATTTTAAAATGGATGTGATAAAGTGTCTCTGGAAATCGAAAGAAAATTTCTGATAGAAGATGAAACGGTGGATTTTCTCAAAAAAAATTATCAGCATGAGATTCTCGGGATTGCACAATGGTATACCGATGATGCCTTAAAGGATTTTGAAAGTAAAAGAATAAGACTGATTGTTTATCCTGATGGATCAGAAAAATGGATTACAGGAACCAAAAAAAGCATCGGGGGATCTTTAGTCTTTCGCGAGGAAATAGAGAAAGAACTTGAAGGTGATCATTCGGCTTTATCACTTGAAGGGTTTCCATTCGTTTTAAAAATCAGATATCTCTTTAATACTTATCCCGGTGTTGAACTCGTAATCGACAAATTTCCGGCGAATCCATTTGCGGTATTCGATACCCCCTATTTAATGGAAATAGAAATCAAGGATGAATCAAAAAATCATCCAGACATTTTCGATAAGGTCTGTACTTATTTTAAAGTCTCACCGTCTGAGGATGTCAGCGAAAGGCCTGAATATACAAATCACGCAATCGCCAGAAAGACAATCGACAGAAAAAAAGATGGTCGTTCGCAAAAAGATGTAAGAGATTTTTTATCAAAATTATTAACCATGGAGGAAAAATATGGAGAATAAAAAGCACGTTCTTTTATTACTATTGTTGTTGACGGTCGCTTCTCTGTTTTACGCCAGAACTTCTGATCCCGAAAAAATACTTGAATTCTATACCACTGACCAGATTCGGGAGAAATTTGGTGAAGTGCGCCTGACTGAATGGGTTGATGAATTTGAAGTGAAAAGAAGCGGGATTTATTTTCTGACCGAAAGATGGCAATACTTGACTTACATCGACGATGATGGCTCTCTCTTCTTCAGTGGCGTTAAATCGCGCTATGACTACAACAGAGAGGAAATCGCCGTTTTTTTTATCTGGATGTTTATTATATCGGCCGCAATCATCGCCTTAGTACTTTTGTCATCCGTCAAATGGCATGGATTTAGATGGTATAAAAGGTTACACAGCAGGCAATCAGACCAACCATAAAAAAACCCCTCATTTTGAAGGGGTTTTTTTATGGTTTAAATTTAAAGTACCTTGTCTTTCAACTGTTTCCCGGCTACAAATTTAGGAACTTTCTTTGCAGGTATATCGATAGGCTTCTTTGTCCTGGGATCAACTCCCTTTCTCGCGGCTCTTTCTTTAACGACAAAGCTTCCAAAACCTACAAGTCTCACGTTGCCACCCTCACTCAACTCATTTTCAACAATCTGAATAAAAGAATTCAACATTCTTTCTGAGTCCTTCAATGTCATTCTTGTTTCAGATGCCAGCTTTGAAACTAATTCTTTTTTGTTCATTATCTCGCCCCCTCTGGTAGATTTCAAACTTCTGCGTTTGCCTATTATACCATATTCCAAATGATTTCAAAAGACATCAGCCATTTCATAAACAACTAATAAAAACAATCATCATTATTTTAACATCTAATTGTTAATTGATCAACTGAAAATTGGGATATATATTATAACTGGCTGCAGGAGTAACGTTGATCCTTTCAGAGAACATATAATAACCGGGTTTCAGAAAGACAAATTCGTGAATACCGGATTCTATTTCAAAATTATATAAACTTCCTGCATTTAATTCCTGGACTAAATTTCCATCGATATAAACCGTACAACTATCATTTGGTCTTATCTTGACAATGCCCTTTAAAGAGACAAGGTTGGCAACTATATCCGAATTCTGTCCGGATACAAGTGTCGTAAAGGTTGACCAGTCCTGATAGCCCGTTTTGGTAATTTTGATCTCATAATATCCCGGAACAAGATTGTATGTTTTTCCGGTCATATCAACATAGTTATTGTTAATATACACCTTTGCCGATGAAGGATTGGATAGTATTCTGACTTCTGCGAGTATCTGTTCAAGCTGTGCATTTATCTGCTTGAATTCCCCGGCATTCAGTGAAAACTGTACCGTTTTTGTGTTATATCCCGATGCAGAAACGGTAAGTGTATGCATTCCGGTATTGAGCTGTATCTGTACCTGACCATTGTTGTTTGTGTAATAGGTCCCATCAACAGAAACCTTCGCATTTACGGGGTAAGTGTTTATGTTAACCGTACCGACTGAAATCTCCGGGGTCAGGTTGATATTAAGCACTTTATGTTCTCCTGCATTCAGCTGAAATTGTTCATTCGCAGAGTTGTAGCCGGTCTGCCTGACTTCAATCTTATGCATCCCCGTACTGATATTGCTGATCGTTATAGGGGTATTTCCTTTAAAAGTTCCATCAAGATAGACAGATGAGTTTGGCGGCTGAGAATTGATAGTGACCTGTCCATATTGCTGTATAAGCGGGACAAGCAAAGCATTTATCTGCTGATACCCACCCGACGAAAGATAGAACTGATTCTCATAAATCTGATAACCGCTCTTTGAGAATTTAAAATAATGATAGCCTTCAGAAAGGGTCGTTTTTAAGGGAGTCGTCCCCGAAAGCCAAGCCCCATCTACCCATATTGCAGCTCCGGATGGTACAGAGTTAAATGAAACTGTTCCATCGAGAGGTCTGTTTCCCACATAAAAATAAGTCGATGCGGATGTCCATTCCGGTGCCGGATCATCCGGTGAAACTATAATTTTTCTCGCATATACCTGAAGATCCTGTTCGGCATTGGCCGTTACTGACGGGAACGGATCTGCTGTAAAGTTCTGTGACCAAGCATTGTACTGAGCAAACTGTGCAGTGCTTGCGACTATCTGAAGATATTCCTTACCCTGAACACCTCCGACGGTAAACTTATAACCCTGTGGAACTGTGATCATCTGATTGGCCCTCACAAAATTATCTTTCTGATATCTGTTCGGGAATATGATGTGGGTGTCTCCATTCGCTTCCGTGTCGTAAATGACAACGTATGAGTCCTTATTCACCCTGAAAGAAATGGATATGGATTCTCCCGATTGATAGGCGGCCCCTTCCCCTTTATTAATACTGATCTGTGCTTCAAGGGTTGAAGGTTCCTCAGGTGTGATGATTATCTTTCTTGGCTGAAGTTCATTAGCAGAAAAAACAAGACAAGTCGTAAAAACCAATAACAGTGTAATTATTAATTTTTTCATGATAATTCCTCCTAAAAAGTTATAATTTATTATATCACAAACAAAAAAAGAACAATGTTAATAAATCAAAAGGTCACAGCGGATAAGAGAGCATCAGAGAACCTTCACCCGGAATAAACACATAAAGCGCAACTGAAGTCCCCGATTTGAGTTCAGTAATCAAATCACTGAAACCCACAACGGAATCAACTGTCTTTCTGTTAATCGACTGCAGAACCGCGCCGGTTCTCAAGCCCATCCTGTAGGCAAAACTTTTTTCATCAACGCGCGCAATGAACACACCATCAAAATTCCCGGGTATCTGATAGGCTTCTCTTTTCTTATCGGTCAGTTCCGTAACTGTGAACCCCAGCAGCTCAGATGTGGCCATGACCTCTTCCGAAACCAACTCATTTTCCGCTGCCTCTTGCGATGTCGCCAATTCTTCTGGGGCTTGTAACATTTCAACAGTAAGTTCAAACCGCATTCCGCTTCTATCAATTAAAAGCTTTTTAAAACTTCCCACCTCCTGCTTTCGTATTAAACCGGAAAGCTGTTCTTTATTTCTAATATCCACATCATCAAATTTCAGAATAATATCCTGAGGTTTCAGGCCTGCTCGTTCCGCCGATGACTCCGGTGAGACTTCCACAACGATGACACCATTCGTCGAATCAAGTGAAAGGGCATTTTTAATGTCTTCGGTTATATTCATAATCTTCACACCGATTCGTGGTTTCTGAAGTTTCCCAAACTGAATAAGCGTCTCAATAAAGTAATTCACGTCGCTGATAGGAATTGCAAAACCAAGATTTGTACCAGCCATCGGATTTACGATTGCCGTGTTAATCCCAATCACCTCACCATGAATATTCAGAAGAGGACCTCCGCTGTTTCCAGGATTAATTGCCGCATCAGTTTGAATCAGATTGGTATAATAACCCTCACCATCGGGTTTACTTATCTGCCTACCGGTGGCACTGACGACACCCGTCGTAACTGTATGCTGGAACCCAAGAGGATTCCCGATTGCTATGGCATATTGACCTATCTGAAGATTATCCGAATCACCAAATTCAAGGTAAGGTAATTCATCCTCTTCTATCCCCTTTATTCTGAGAATTGCTATATCAAGTTCTGAATCTCCACCAACAGATTCCGCATCAAACTGTCTCCCATCATATAGGGTAACTTTAATCCCCTCCGCGTTGTGAAGAACATGTTCGTTAGTCAGAATATGACCCTCTTTATCGAAAAGAAATCCCGAACCCACTGACTTTTGTTTTCTTTCACCAGTGAAAGGCGTATCCCTGTCACCGAAAAATCTTTTGAAAAACTCATCCATAAAGGGATCAGCCGTTGTTGTAATAGTTCTCTCAACATCGATCTTAACGACTGAATCGGCGGTCGCATTTACAACGTTTATCACCGGATTCTGGAAATCAGGATTAACAAAAGCAAAAATCGTTAAACAGCTGATAGTAAAAAAACATATGATCATCATCGTCTTTTTCATTACCGTACCTCCCATCCTTTAATTCTCTCATCCGAAAAAATTGACGTTCTAACCGTTGTGGTTATTTCATCATCGATTAAGTTTGTAAGTAGAGAAATAATAAAATTGGAATTTGACAATAAAAACAAATAATGATAGAATACTATAAAATTATGCAAATCGTTTGCATTATAGGAGGTGCCTATTGAGATTTACTGAAAACAGAGAGCTGATCCTCGATGTGTTAAAAAAAGCTAAAGTGCCTTTAACAGTGGAAGAAATTAAACACACGTTGAAGTACTCCGTCGATACTTCAACGGTATATCGGGCATTGAATTTTCTTGAAAAAAAACAATATATCGATTCAGCATCGTTCGGAAGGAATATCAGATTCTTTTTTTGCAGTGAAAAATTCAAACACTTTCTGTTTTGTGACAAATGCAATAGGATAGAGGTGTTTGACGACTGTTTTGCAGGAGCGTTGGAGCAGAAGATCAACGAAAATTATAACTTTCAGATTGAATCACACGTCTTGTATTTTCGTGGTCTCTGTCATGATTGCCGAAACAAAAACAAGGAGGAAGTATGAAAAAATATTTAATCATCCTGATGATTTTATTGATCACGGTAATGAACTTTGCAAACCTTAAAATCGCGGTTTCCATTGTTCCGGAAAAGTATTTCGTAGAGAGGATTGCCGGCGAAAAAGCCGAGGTTTTTGAACTGATTCCACCGGGATACAGTGCTGCAAATTATGCACCGACAACAAGACAATTGATAGAGTTTGCAGATTCGGATCTGTATTTCAGTATTGGTGTTCCGACGGAAGAGGCAAATATTCTACCCAGAATAGCCCAGAATGCCCCAGATGTTAAAATCATTGACTTGGCCGGATACGTTGATTCAAAATATGCACCGAGATACTTTACCCCAGAAAAAAGAGATCCGCACATATGGCTATCCCCAAAAAGGATGATAGCGGCAACGGATAAAATTGCAGAAGAACTTTCAAGAATAGACGAAGCGAATACCGAATTCTACCATGATAATGCAGAAGCCTTGAAAGATAACCTGTATACACTGGATAAGGAATTGAACGGCATACTCCAAAATCTCCAATACAGAGGTTTCTTCATCTATCACCCCGCTTTTGGTTACTTTGGTGATGATTATGATTTGAAAATGTACGCCCTCGAAAAAGACGGGAAAGAGGCAACTCCAAAGAGATTGGCGGAAATGATCGATACGGCAAGAGATAAAGGGATAAAGGTAATCTTCTATCAAACCGAGATCGACAGTTCACAGGTCGAAACATTTGCAGGAGAAATTGGCGGAAAGGCGCTTCAGGTAAATCCGCTCGCTTATGATTATATCGACAATCTCAAAAAAGTAGGTGACACATTTAAAGATGTCCTCAGCGATGAATGATTATGCAATTCAAATAGACAACCTGACCGTTTCATACGGTATGAACATCGTCTTGAACGATATCAGTATCAAGATACCAAAAGGTGAAATGACCGCTGTTCTCGGACCAAATGGCGGCGGAAAAACCACCTTGTTAAAAACCATTCTCGGCCTGATCAAACCTGAAACGGGAAAGATCAGAATTTTAGGCCGGGAAATTCGGCAGGTAAGGGAAGAGGGGCTTGTTGGCTACGTGCCACAAGCCACCTCATTCGACAGGAAATTTCCCATAAAGGTTGAAGAGGTCGTTTTGAGTGGAACGACGAAAAAAAACTGGATTCCCTTTAAAAAATATACAAAAAGTGATTATGAAAAAACCGAACTGGCTCTGAAAAAAATTGGGTTATACGAACTTCGAAGTAAGCAAATTGGACAACTATCAGGGGGGCAGCTTCAAAAGGTCTTGATTGCCAGAGCTCTTGTACACGAACCCAAAATACTTCTTTTAGATGAACCTACGGCGAGTATCGACACAAACACAAAAAATCAGATATACGGATTGTTGAACGAGCTGCTTCCCGATATCTCTATCATCGTCGTTACCCACGATTTGATGGCCATTTCATCTTATTTTAACACGGTAGCTTGTTTGAATAAAAAGATTCATTATCACGGAAGCAGAGAATTAGAGGCAGATGCCGTAAATGAGATCTTTGGTTGCCCGGTGGATTTGATCGCACACGGTATTCCACATCGGGTATTCAGTGAGGATACGGAGGTTTATCATGATTGAGGCCATTTTAAAATATACCTTTATGCAAAACGCCTTTTACGCTTCCATCTTAGCAAGTATTATTTGTGGAATAATCGGAACAATCGTCGTAGAAAAAAAGCTGGTCATGATGAGTGGTGGGATTGCACACACCGCCTTTGGCGGAATCGGACTCGGCTATTTTCTTGGAATCGAGCCGATGATCGGCGCCCTTTTTTTTACAGGCGTTTCTTCCGTTTTAATCACCTCCATCAAGAGAAAGACCAACACAAATCCGGATACGGTCATCGGTATCCTCTGGTCGGTGGGAATGGCACTCGGCATCCTCTTTATTTTCATTACGCCCGGCTATCCACCGGATATGACCTCTTATCTCTTTGGAGATATTCTCACGGCCACTCGTTTTGATATCTGGATGATTCTCATTCTGGTCATTTTCATCACCTTTTCCATCTTTGCCTTTTTCAACAAATGGCGTTCTTTTCTCTTCGATGATGAATTTACATTCGTTATCGGTATCAATACCGTTTTTATGGAGTACTTCATGTTTTTTCTCATAGCGCTTACCGTTGTGGCCTTGATAAGAGTTGTCGGTATAATACTTGTCATCTCGCTCCTTACAGTACCGACGGCAATAGCAAAATTCTTTACCTATGATTTAAAAAAGATAATGTTCTTATCCAGCATCATCGGGATGCTATTCAGCATTTCAGGTTTGACTTTATCTTACTATCTCAACATTCCTTCCGGGGCCATGATCATTCTGCTTTCCGGTGGTGCCTTCTTTATCACGGCCATCTTACGCAGAAATAAAAAGATCACCTAACTTCCCCTGTGTGAAACACATTACAATTCGGCATAATTGGCTAAAATAATGCAAAAAAAGCCAATTATGCTATAATATCTTCAATAATCGTATGCAGGAGGGAAAAAATGAACAAATTCAATAATATTTCAGTCGTTCCGCATATTCCAGAAAGAATCAGTGGATTGCGTGAATTGGCGTTCAGTTTTTGGTTTGCCTGGGATCCTGAGGTCAGAAATCTCTTTAATAGTATGAATGAGAATCTCTGGGAAATAGTAGAAAGAAATCCGGTTAAATTTCTAAAACACATCAGTCAGAAAAGACTGGACAAGGCTGCTCAATCGGAAGAGTACCTTGAAAAATACGATGAAGTCTATAAGAAATACCTGGATTATATGGACGATAAGAAGACATATTTCAAAAAGAATGCAGAACTTGAAGAGGATGAAAAAGAGAAATTTCTCATCGCTTATTTTTCAGCAGAATTTGGACTTCATGAGTCATTGCCAATCTATTCAGGCGGATTGGGAATTCTGGCAGGAGATCATGTAAAATCTGCGAGTGATCTTGATATCCCACTTCTCGGTATCGGCCTTCTTTACAAAAACGGCTATTTTCAGCAAAGGATTAACAAAGAGGGTTGGCAGGAATGTGATTATCCGGAATACAATTTTGCAGATTTTTCAGTCGTTCCGGTGAAAAATGATCAGAATGAAGAAATTAAAATCTCCGTTGAACTTCCTGAGGGAACCCTGATGGCAAAGGTCTGGAAAGTTCAGGTCATGAGGTCCACATTACTCTTGTTAGATACGGACATCAAAGAAAATCCTCCAAAATTCAGAGAAATCACCTCACAACTTTACGGTGGCGGACAGGAAATGCGTATTAAACAGGAAATATTACTTGGGGTTGGTGGTGTCAGAGCCTTAAGAATGGCTGGCTATAAACCAACCGTTTGGCATATGAACGAAGGCCATTCGGTGTTCATGGCTCTTGAGAGAATCAGGGAACTTGTCGAAGGAAAATCGCTTACTTTTTTTGAGGCACTTGAGGCGGTCAGGGGAAAGACGGTATTCACGACACATACTCCGGTTCCCGCTGGAAATGACGCGTTCCCGCTTCATCTGATAGAAAAATATTTTTCTCATTTCTGGAGCAGATTGTCCATCTCAAGGAAAGAATTTCTTGAACTCGGCATAGAAAAAGAGGGGGATCATAATCTCTTTAATCTGACCGTATTTGCTCTCAATATGACTGCCTGGAGAAATGGTGTCAGCAAACTACACGGTGAGGTTTCTAGAAACATGTGGAAAAATGCCTGGTATGATATCCCCGTTGAGGAAATTCCTATTAATCATGTCACCAATGGAATACATGTTGAATCATGGCTCAATGATGATATGAGAAGGATGTACGACGAATACCTCCCAGCCTGGAAGGAAAATCTCTTCGAGAAGGATTTCTGGGATAGAGTTGATGATATTCCGAATAAGGCTATCTGGAATGTAAAAAATGAAATGAAGAAAAAGATGGTTCAGTTTGCTCATGAAAGAGTTAAGGAACAGAGGGAGAGAAACGGAGAGACGATCGAACAGTTGAGGGAAATCGAAAGTATACTCGATCCGAATACGCTGACGATAGGCTTTGCGAGACGGTTTGCAACTTATAAGAGAGCCACGCTGATCCTTAAAAATATCGAAAGATTTAAAAGTATCATTTCAAACACAGAAAGACCGGTTCAGTTTGTATTCGCAGGAAAGGCACATCCAGCCGACAGACCTGGACAGGAACTTATAAAGAAAATCTACGAGATCACGAGAGACGAAGAATTCAAGAACAAGATCGTCTTTCTGGAAAATTATAATATGGAAGTGGCCAGATATCTTGTATCCGGTGTCGATATCTGGCTTAACACTCCAAGAAGGCCGCATGAGGCAAGTGGAACCAGCGGACAGAAAGTACCGATAAATGGCGGGGTCAATTTCAGCGTTCTTGATGGCTGGTGGGTTGAAGGTTATGACGGAAAGGACGGATGGATCATCGGAGATGGAAGAGAATATTCCGATACAAATATCCAGGATACCGTGGATGCGGTCAGTTTCTATGATACGCTGGAAAAGGAAATAGTTCCTCTTTATTACGACAGAGATGAAGAAGGTCTTCCGGTAGGATTTATCAATAAGATGAGAAATTCCATGAAAAAATGCATCCCGGAATTCAACACGCATAGAATGCTTATAGACTATCTGAAAAAACTCTATATGCCGGCATATAAGTTCGGTTCATTGATGAGTGATGATAATTACAAGAATGCGAAAGAACTATCCTCATGGAAGAGAAAAATCAAGGCGGAATGGGAAGCCGTAAGGGTCAATACGGAAACCTATCACGGTGGAGGAGAAGAAATACCCGTTAATATGGATATGGAATTTGTCGCTACTGTTTTCTCTGGAGATATAGATCCGAAATATCTTTCTGTCGAACTTTATTTTGCAAGGTATAATATCCATGACGAACTTGAAGGGTATGAGATCTTCCCGATGGAACTTGAAAAGGAAACGCTCCATAATACGTATATATACCGAGGAATTGCCAGACTTCCTGAAAGGGGCAGTTACAAGTACAGTATCCGTGTTGTTCCTAAAAATGAGCTTCTTCCACACAAACACGACACTTCACTCGTCAGATGGCTTGACAATTAATCAAAACTATCAAAAGGGTGGTGAAAACCACCCTTTTTTTATTTTTAGCGAATTTAAGATATAATAAACGGGATACATATAAATTGTATCAGTATATTTTAGAAAAGGATGGGATAGTTTTGAAGGAACAGTTATTACCGATCAAGTTTAATGGAGATCACCTCGAAGTTCTCGATCAGAGGTTGTTACCCGGTGAAATAGTATTTAATATAAGGAAAACAAAAGAGGAAGTCTTTCATGCGATAAAGGATATGGAGCTCAGAGGAGCACCGTTGATCGGAATTGCGGCAGCTTATGGTCTTTATCTCTCAATCCTTGAATCAAAAACCGAAGATTATAAGGAATTCTTAAAAGAAGTCAGAGAAAATGGAGATTATCTTTCGAAAGCCAGACCAACGGCTGTAAACCTCATCTGGGCAATTAACAGATTAACGAAGATCGTCGAGGAAAATTCAGGTAAAAGCGTCACAGCGATCAAAGGGAAGATGCTGGAAGAAGCTAAGTTAATCAATGAAGAAGATATTTCCATCTGCAGAAACATCGGGGAAAATCTTCTTACCTTACTGAAAAGGGGCATGGGACTTCTTACGCATTGTAACGCGGGGGCACTTGCCACATACCAATACGGTACCGCTACATCCCCCATGTATCTCGGTCAGGAGCGGGGGATGGATTTCAGAATTTTCGCGGATGAAACGAGACCGTATAATCAGGGATCAAGGCTTACCGCTTTTGAACTTCAGAATGCCGGCATGGATGTCACACTGATCTGTGACAATATGGCGGGTGTCGTTATGTCACAGGGAAAAGTGGATGCGGTAATTGTTGGTTGTGACAGGGTAGCCGCAAATGGAGATACGGCAAACAAAATAGGTACGATGACGGTTTCAGTCCTTGCAAAAAATTTTGGTATTCCGGTATATATCGCCGCACCAACACCGACTATAGACATGAACACACCAACTGGTCGGGAGATTCCGATAGAAGAACGTTCACATGAAGAGATAACAACGTTCAGAGGGGTAAGAGTTGCACCGGAGGGAATAAAAGTGTATAATCCTGCATTTGACGTTACACCGGCTGAAAACATCACGGCAATTGTAACGGAGAAGGGTATCGTTTATCCCCCGTTCAGTGAAAATCTCAGAAAGTTAATGGGACAGTGAAAGGTGAGGAGTTAATTGTTAATCGATACTCATGCACATCTTTGGGATGATGCGTTTAACGAGGATAGGAAGAATATCATTGCATCCCTCGGGAAAGAGTTGAGCTGTCTTGTCGAAGTAGGGGTGGATCTCAAGACTTCTGAGGCATCGGTTTCACTGGCTTACCAGAACGATCTTGTCTTCGCGGCCGTTGGCTTTCATCCGCATGATGCGCAGACACTCGACGAAGAATCATTTAACAGAATCGTTCAGCTTGCACAGATGGACAGAGTGAAAAGCATTGGCGAAATTGGTCTTGATTACTATCGCAACCTTTCTCCCGTAGAAGATCAGAAAAAATGCCTTATTAAACAGCTTGAACTGGCCAAGACGATAAACAAACCCGTTATTCTTCATATCCGGGAGGCTTATGCAGATACCATAAAGTTATTGAAGCAAACTGGAATTCCAAAAGCGGGTGGTGTCGTTCACAGTTTTCTTTCAAACCGCGATGATGCGGAAGAATTCATCGAAATGGGTCTTTTTATAGGAATTGGTGGTCCACTTACTTTTAAAAAGAATGAGCAATTGAGGGAGACTGTAAGGCAGATACCGATAGAATATATCGTATCTGAAACCGATTGTCCGTATCTGACACCGGTTCCTTACAGGGGAAAAAGAAATCAGCCTCTTTACGTTAAATATGTTGTTGAAGCTGTTTCTGAAATCAAGCACTTATCGTTATCGGATACGGAGCAACATTTGTATGAAAACGCAATAAGATTATTTTCATTACCAGATTTACAGAATATTCAGGAGGTGTCAAATGGAAGGAGATTTTGAAAGACAGCCGAATACGGTAGATAAATTGAAAAAGTTCCTAAGTGCTTTTTCTCTTTTGGTCATCATCGTAATTGTTGGCTTATATTTTTCTACGGGAATCTATACGGTAGATCCCTCAGAAGTAGGTCTTGTAAAAAGGTTCGGGGCTTATATCAGAACTGATCAACCCGGGATTAACTACCATCTTCCGGCTCCGTTTGAGTCGGTAACAAAGGTAGATGTAAAAAGCCTGAGAAAGATTGAAATCGGATTTAGAACCACAACACCTGGAAGATATGCCGATGTTGACAAGGAAGCCTTGATGATGACCGGTGATAATAACTTTGCTGATGTACAGTCAGCCGTACAGTACAGGGTGAAAGATCCTATTCTTTATGGTTTTAATGTTAAGGATCCGGATCTTATAGTCAAATATGTATCAGAGGCAATGATCAGAGAAAGAGTTGCTCAGCGAACGATCAGTCAGGTTCTGACAAGTGACAGAGACATGATTGCCATGGAGGCAAAAGAAGGTATTCAGACGATGCTGGATGAATACGGAATAGGGATAAAGATAGAAAATGTGAGACTTCAGGAAGTTAATCCGCCGGATGAGGTTCTTGCTGCATTTGATGATGTAAACAGTGCCCTTCAGGACAAGGAAAAAATCATGAACGATGCAAAGAAATATTATAATGATCTGGTCCCGAGAGCGCAGGGGGAAGCTTCTGAAACCATTCAGAACGCCACTGCATACAAGGAAATCCAGATTCTTAATGCAGAAGGTGAAGTCGCAAGATTTAACAATATCCTTTTGAAATATAAAGAGGCTCCAGATATCACAAGGACCAGACTTTATATAGAAACAATGGAGGAAATTCTGCCAGATTCCAATAAGATCCTGCTTTTCGATGAGCAAAATGATACTTTAAATTTCCTTGATCTGGAAAAATTATTCAAGGAAGGTGATTCAGAATGAAAAAGATCATATGGACGGTTGTAATTTTTGTTTTATTCTTCGTCTGTTTTAACCTTTTCACCTATCAGGTCGATCAGACAGAAGTTGCGGTAAAAACTCAGTTCGGTAAAATCATCGCCGTTAATAAGGAGCCCGGTCTCTATTTCAAAGTGCCGTTTATCGATTCAATAATGAGAAGAGACAAGAGAATTCAGCTTTATGACATTCCACCTGAAAGTATCCTTACGACGGATAAAAAGAGGCTCGAAGTGGATACTTACGTTCTCTGGAGAATATCTGAGCCCCAACAGTTTATTGAAACGATGAGAACTATTGATTCGGCCTTAACAAGAATAGATGATGTTGTTTATTCTACTTTAAGGGATAAATTTGCAACACTTTATATCGGAGATATCATCTCTGAAAAGAGAAGGGTATCCTTACAAACGATAACCTCCGTAACTGAAGAGTCGATGACTCAGTACGGTATAGACGTCCTCGATGTTGATGTAAAAAGAACTGATCTCCCGGATACAAATGCAAAAGCCGTGTTTGAAAGAATGCGTTCTGAAAGACAAAAGGAAGCAGCTCTCATCAGGGCCGAAGGAGAAATGGAAGCACGTGATACAAGGGCAAAAGCTCAGAAAGACTCCGATATAATCCGGGCTGAAGCAAATAAAACGGCGGAGGTTCTCAAGGGTGAAGGAGATGCTCAAGCACTGGAAATTTATGCAAAATCCTTTACAGCTGATCCGGAATTCTATAGATTCTGGAGGATGCTGACGGCTTATAAGAATTCTTTCAAGACGGGATCTTCTATTGTAATGGGTAAAGGAATGAATTTTCTTGATGAATTTTACGGAGGTACAAGCGTATTAGAAGCAACTCAGCCATAAACAGTGAAAATTATCTTTCTATAGGTATCGAAACGGAAATTGAAATCGTTATACAAAGATCAAGATTTATCGGTTCGGCAAGAATGGTTCAGACGCCTGAAGAGGCAAGAACGTTCATTGCCGAACGTTCTTTGATGCATAAAAAGGCAACTCATAATTGCTGGGGCTATAAAACTGGCACAGAAAAACATCTGGAAATCTTTTCTTCCGATGACGGGGAACCGTCAGGAACAGCCGGCAAACCCATAGAAGGCTCTATAGAAAGGCAGAAAATAACAAATGTAGCCGTTGTTGTCACGAGATACTTCGGTGGGAAAAAACTTGGAATACGTGGCCTGATAGATGCCTATTCTTCAGCTTCAGAAGCTGTCATACGGGAATCAGGACTCTATCTATACCAACTGATGAGGACAATCAGAATTCTATGTGGCTACCCCGAGTGGAATCGTATAGAATATGAACTTGGAAAGAATGCTATTTATTTTGATAAAGAGAAATTGCGATTTGGAACGAACGTTGAAGTGATAATAGAAATTCCTGAAGAAAAATCGGGTATATTTCTTCCCGTACTGGATAGATATATCAACAATGGTCTCAATATGAGTTATAATATAGAGGGTGATTCCCGCTTTTCACCTGTAAAATATAACGTATAAGAGGTTAATATGCACATATGGTCTAGTTTGATTTTTTTCTCTTCCTTATTGATATCTAATTTTATAATTTTAAACAGAATTACCGTGTTTGAAGAAAAGACTTCTTTAAAATCGTTTTATCTTGCACCAGCTATCATATTTCCAGCCCTATACGGCTTCTTTTATTATTTATCCGTCTTTTATTCTCCGAATTTTTTTATTTTCTGCTACGGGATATTTTTTATCAACAACGCCTGGTTTTTAATCTATTTAAGAAATGCCGTAATCAATTACAATGAAGATATCATGATCGGCAGATATTTTCTGTGGACCATTGTCTCTCTGGTGTTACCGATCTCTTTGATTATATTTTTCAATCCGACCGAAGTCTTCACCCAGATTATATTCAGTACTGCCTATTTCATCGGTATATTCCCAATGACTATTTTTGTTGCAATTCTACTTGGCGTTTCGGTGAATTCCGTATTCTGGGGCGTCTTTGCATCGGTCTCTTTCTTTTCTATAGATTTTGCAATCAGATCAAGTCTTATCATCGGCATACCCGAAGATTATCTGCTCGTTATTTCCGAATTATTCCGTGCATCATTTATCACCCTCTGCTTTGTCATAAGCCTCTTTGGCAATTCGGTTGAACGAAAAAGAAAAGAAGAAATCATAGAAGGGACGAAGAAACTCAACAATATTTTATTCATGTTATTGACGATCTTTCCGGTCATGATCTTTTATGTATCATTCTGGCAGGTCAATCTCAATCATGAAAAACTTCAACAGAATGAATTTGAAGTATCAAAGGAAATTCTGAGACTCTCTACGGAAAAACTGGAAAATTATTCTGAAAAATACACAAAGATGATAGAAGATGTGATGAAATCCTCTTCAATTGCTTCCGCTCAATGGAAAGTCGGATCTTATAAATTTTCCAACCCGGAAATAGAAAATGCCCAGATAATCACTTATTCCTCAAATCCTTTTGATGGAATTAATATACTCTTAAAAACAGACACGATAGAATATTCTTCAAACAGCGATAAAGGCTGGGGAATAAAATTGACCGTCAATAAAAACAAAATATACAATGATTTACCGTTAAATGAAAAACATTCGTTGTTTGTTTTTGAAGATCAAACACCTATTCTTTATCCATTTGGGTATAATATCTCAAGATCCGAACTGACGTTTACGAATTCATATCAGTATGCCTATGAAACACCTTTAACTTTGTTTGGGAAAAGTACCGATGTTGTCTTGGTTTTTCAGACATCATCACCTCAGATAAGTCAGTTCACCATGTATTTTATGTTTTTTGCCATATTTTTACTGGTATTGATATGGGCATTTTATGGGTATTATATGGGTAACTGGGAAAGAAAGGCAAAAAAAACCATCTTAAATATCCGTGAAAAAAATGAAGAGACGGAAAAGAAGATGGAAAATATGCGGCATTCTCTCAACTACATGTCAAAGGATATCAGTAAGAATGAACTGCAATCAGAGGAATTATTTGAAAGAAATTCTTATCTGATTGATTTTCTGAGAAATCAGAGCTTTCAACAGGGCAGCGAGATAGCACTCAGTTTTTTCTTCAGAAAACTAAAGGCTAAAATGAATGGGATAGAGGAATTGTACCTGATCAGAAAATCTATCAGTACTTATCATGTATATGCCTGTTCAGATTCTTCAACCAACGGGAAGATCTGTGAGATAAAAAAAATGACAGACAAGGTATCAGATATAACTTATCAGTTGAGACTGAACAATATCTTCTATCATGTATCCGGGATTGAGGATTCCGAATATCTTTTGTTTTTAAGGAAGAGAGAGGATGAAGTTCAGTTTTACAAAGAATCTGAATTTCTCGCTGATCTTTTAAATATCAGTGAGCTTTACATCAGACAACAAAATCTCCTGAAGAGAAATGAAAATGTTTTCGACAAGACACTCGCAGTTATTAAATTACTGGATAGAATCAAATCGGAAAAACCATTTACGGAAACGTGGAAAAAGACTATTTTAGAAAACATCCGCTCCGTCGTAAACAATCCGGTTTTCATGGGAATATTTACAGTATCCGATGATGATATCCGTATTTCCATCCTGGAGAAGGATCAACTGCAAACAGTTTCTGTAGAAGATGAAGATCATGTACTCCTATTAAAACTGAAAACTGAAACACCTGCTTTTGAAAATATCTCTCCCTCCGAATCATTTTCAAAAGATGCAAGATCCTATGGAATTTTACCGTTCTACTTCAAGAATAAAATCATCGGCATTTATATGGAATATACGGATTATCGAATCTTTTCACAAAGAGAAATCGAATTGTTTTTCTTTATCGCAAAGAACATTTCCTCTTTAAAGGAGTAAGATGAAAAAAATTATTTTGTCATTGATTATTTTAACTGTTATCACTGTGGCCTATGGAATGAAATCCTATACACTCGATCTGAAATCATGTTCCACTTATCATTTTAACCGATTATGCGAGATTACTGATTTTATATTCAACAATCAGAGTTTCAGAATCTATGAATATGACAACCTGCAGGAATTCAGCCGTGAAAGCGGTGGCCGTTTTTTCATTAAGGGCTTTACAAATTCAAGTGGCACATTCATTCAAAGCAGAAATCTTCTCAGAGGGGATTTTAATGGCACGTTAATCCATGAATTATTGCATGCCTTGATAAAATCTCAATATCCCGTACCACCGTGGTTTGAAGAAGGATTAGTCTGCATTGTCACGGATGAATTCGCCGATACCACCGATATTCCCGTGATGAAAGATGTGAAGTCTTTTGAAACCAATCAAGCGGCGAGCAACTGGGAAATAACCTCTTATTGTCTGGGGTGTATAAGAGAGGTAAAAGAAATTCTTTGTATAGAATGAGGAGGCAATAATGGTATATCCGGCACAGAGACCACCAACATACAGGAAAAGAAAAAAGAAAAAGAAAAAAATGTCTATGCTCCCCTTTATTATAATTATTATCATTATATTGATTTGTACTGGAGTAGGGTTTCTGTATTTTTCTTATTCAAGACTCTCTACGTCAAAAGCCATGACGGATGATACGGTCGATTATCTTTTTTACCTGAGTGACCGGGAAGAGGTTTACTTCATCAGAACGGATTTAAGTGGAAGAATAAATTACCTGATTTCCTTTCCAAAAATCTCTTACGAACCGATAATGGCAATATCCGTCGATTTGGAAACGCCTAAAGAAATGTTTCGTTCTGTCGAGAAACTTTTCGGTTCTTCGGATTTGAACTATTATGCCAGTATCGACGAAAAGGCATTTGAAAAAATCATGGCCATTTCCGATCTTAGCGAGGATATTTCTTATGAAACGTTGACTATTGATCAGTTTGCAGATGTCCTTGATTCGATTAATTTAAACACGTTTGAATTTATGCTCTACGGAAAAACAGAAGATTTTATCTCTATTCTTGTTGACAATAATTACTCCAAAGATGGTGGATACAGGTTGCTATCCAGTATAAAGAATTACGCCAACAAATCAGTTCCTATGACGTTTATGACAAAAGAACCGGTCAGTATCACTTTGACGGATAACGAAGGAGAAAAAAAACAATTCAAACGATTATATATAGACGATAAAAGTCTTGAAACGATCATGGAGTTCATGAAAGAATGAATCATAGAAGTATAAGGGTTGGTTTGCTGATCACGATGATGAGTCTCACTGGTATAGCAGTGACCCTCCTCTTCGTCTTTCTGTTTCCAAGACCATTTATTCAGTTTATCCCCGAACAGATAACAAATCCATTTGAAAGTGAGAAGCTCTTTTTTCTGGTTCTTGGTATAGATAATGCGGGCGAAGCGGGTTCTGACAGAACAGACGCAATCATGCTTGCGGGTTTGAATACCGTTGATGGAAGTTTTGAACTCGTTTCTATTCCGAGAGATCTGATCGTTACAGATCCCGAAAATCCTTCTGAAAAACTCAAGATCAATGCCTTATTCAAGAATGAAGGAATACAGCAGCTTGAAAAGAAAATAGAACAGATAATGGGAGTTCATATTGAACGATTCGCCATCATAGATTATCAGCTGTTTGAATATCTTGGGGATCTCGTAGGACCGGTAGAAATAATGATTGAAGAAGCGATGCATTATGAAGATAACCAGCAGGACCTTTCGATTAATTTTGATAGAGGCCGTCATCTGATGTATGGAGAAGATCTTCTGAAATATATAAGATTCAGAAATGATTCAAAAGGAGATCTCGGAAGACTTGAAAGACAAAAAGCAGTGGTTATGAAGCTGTTCTCTCTACTAAAGGGAAAATTATCCGTTAACTTTTTAGAGACAGAATTCACAAAATTACTCGATCAGATGCAGACAGATTTTACCGTAAAAGATGTCATTTACACCTTTTTGAAACTTGGCAATCTTGATACCATAGAATTCTTCAGTTACCCCTACACAATTGCCGGAGACGGCTCTCTCTATTCAGATGAAGTTAAACTGAAAGAATTGAAAGGGGCTTTTCTCAATTTTGAAAAAATTCCACAAACTGCCTCGAAACAGATCATCTGCATACTTAACTGTACCGATCAGACGCCACGTGTCTTTTCAATCGTTAGTTATAACAGGATTCACAGCAGTGGCTTGGCATATTTTCTCCTGGATACACCCTTAACCGAAGAATTATACTCAAAAAAGATAAAAAATAACACACTTATGCGATTAAACGGAAAGACTGAAGAAGCGCTTGTATTGCAAAAACAGCTCGAAGAACTCTATGAGACTGATTTTGATATGATAGACATTTCCGAAAAGGAAAATCTGGATTTTTATTATTCCGTCATCAGTCATTATTTGAATGAAGGAATATTCTATCCAACGCCTCTTGAAGCGCTTGTTTTCATCAGAGAACAGTAATTATGATCAATACGTATAACGAAAAATCCTTGCATGCCGATATCAAAGCGTTCCTTTCCAAAACAGGTGATGAATTTGAATGTTCGTATAACGGGTTTATCATAGATATCAAACGAAACGATCTTCTGATTGAGATTCAAACAAAGAATTTTCTTGCCATGCGAAAGAAATTATCAAGACTTCTCGATTGTAACAGGATTCGACTGGTTCACCCTATTATCAAAAACAAGAAAATAACGGTACTCGAAACAGATGGAACGACTATAAAACATAGCCGATACTCACCGAAGCACGGTGATATCACGGATATATTCGAAGAAATACTCTATATCCCTGAACTTGTTTCTCATATGAATCTTGAAATACAGATTCTTCTCATCTCTGCTGAGGAGATAAGAATAGATGATGGAAAAGGGTCATGGAGACGAAAGGGGATCAGTATTGCGGACAGAAAACTCATTGAAGTACACGATGATATGTTATTAAATCATCCTGTTCAGCTTTTTAAATTGCTGCCGGAATCAATCCAAACTGAGGAATTTTCCACAAGAGATCTCTCGGAAATGATGAAAATCACAAAGCAAAAGGCATCAAAAATATGTTATACACTAAAAAAGATAGGCCTGATAATACCGGTTTCAAAGCAGGGAAATCTTATAATCTACAGACGACTATAAAGGAGAAAATATGTTCTTTGAAGCATTCAACGAATGGTTAATCTACGGTACACAGGCCATCATGAACCTGTTCAGTCAATATTTTAAAAACGAAGGCTTTTCGCCTGTTCAAATTGGTATACTCGTTACCATCGGAAGGGTCATGTCCCTTGTCGCCAATCCGTTCTGGTTTTCATTTAAATCAAAATTTGGGGAGAAAAAGACCATCCCTTTGATCACCCTCTTTCCGTTGATCCTCATCTGGGGAATTTACTTTTTGCCGTCATTCGAGGGTAAATTGATCGCAATGGCACTGAGTGGATTATTTCTCAGTGTTATCCTCCCTATCGTAGAAGGAAGGGTCATTTCCTCACTCATGAAAAAGGGGATAGATTTCAATCCCTCGAGACTGGTCGGTTCCGTAGGCTTTTCAATTACCGCCTTTGTCGCCGGCTTTCTGATTCAGTACGGTTTCATCGTGCTGTTCATCCTGTTGTCCATCCTCTTGTTTTTCATCTTTCTGATCAACAAAACACATCAATTTGAGCATAAAAAAGTCATTGCGAAACAAACAACGGATTCAACTGGAAACTGGAAGATACTTTCCATCATGCTCGTCTCAGGGATACTCGCACTCTCGAGTTCCACTTTTTATGCCACTTTCTTACCCCTGTATCTCGATCAGAAGGGATACCCGATGTCCTTTACCGGGATAAGCTTTTTTATCTTTGCCATGGCTGAAATACCATTTTTGATCTTCTCAAAAAAGATCATCGGAAAAATTGGCGAGCCACTGTTGCTGATCAGCGGTGTTTTGGCCTGTGGGCTTAGAATTCTGTTATCCGCCTATTGCACTTCCTTTATCCAGTTTATCTTCATCTGTCTGTTGCACGGTTGGGGGTATATCGTCATCTATTACGCCATCTACCATTTCATCCATTATCACATGCCGGAAAAACAAACCAACAAGGCTCAAGCCGTTTTTTGGATGGGAATCAACGGGATCGGTTTTGTCATAGGCTCATTACTTGGCGGCTTTATCGTGGAAGGATTCGGATTGATTGAAAGTTATACAGCCATCGGGACATTCATAACGCTCCTCTCAGCTGTCCTATTTTTCTGGAACCGCTTGAATTCGAGACGACATCTAAACAGATGAGAAGGAAGAGAAATCCCCTCTCGTCTGATATACCCAAGAAAATTACTAAGCTTTGACCCAATAGGCACTCCCATCCGGCTTTCTGTCTATGAAACCATATTGGATAAGCCATCTTCTGATCAGCGGAAAATCATCAAACGATTCTTTTATGATGTCGTTTATTTCTTTTTCCGTATATACTCTGTTCACATCAAAATGCTTGACAATCTCAAACAGGACGATCAGCTTCTCCTTTTCCTTCGTTGGAAAACGTAGCAGCTTCCCATCTTTGGCAAAGGTGGATTTCAGACATTTTTCCCTTTCTTTTTCCGTTATGGCAAAACGTTCATCCACTTGAACGGCACTTCGATGTATATCGATCATCTTTTCTTCGATTTCCGTTCGGTCTTCCAGCAGATCATAGAGGGCTAAAAAGACCTTGGCCTGTTTAGCCCTCTCTTTCAGCCTGAATCTATGGTTTCTTACCGTTGAATTTGAGATCTCCATGATCTGTGCAATCTCGGAATCCTTTAATCCACTGGAAAAATACCGGATAATATCTGTCTGTATCTCCGAAAGACCGGTATATTTTTTGTCCATTTCAAGGAGGTATTTCAGCATGTCCCCGTGTTCCTTCCGAATGTGATGGTTCATAGCTCTTTCGGCCGTCAGTAATCCCATTTTTGTTTCATAGATGATCCCTTCTTCATACGCTTTTCCACAAACAAGGCAGACGTAGTGCGCCTCATCCCTGGAAAAAGTATAGCCTCTTTCCAATTCCTCGAGTGAAGAATTCCAGAATAATTCATATAGCGTTTTCATCATTTCACCTCCAACAAATATATTACCACATTGTTTGCATTTATCCAAACATATCATAATTTAGTTTGTTTATTAACGTTTTGAGTTTTTCGGTTTTCATGGTATAGTCTTTTTAAACTTGTGGAGGTAGTGCGTTGAGGTCAATCGAGCTGATAGGTATCTGTGCGTGTTTCATAACGGGTTTGTATGGGGTGTTCTTTTCAAAGAACCTCATCAAGAAGTTACTGATGTTGGGTATTTTAAATGCGGCCACCATTGGTTTTTTTCTCTACATCGGTTCCGCACGCTCCAAGATTCCACCCATTCTGAACGCAGTAAATCCGTTATTCCTTGCCGAGAACTATGCCGATCCTCTGCCGCAGGCATTAGTCCTCACGGCTGTTGTCATAGGATTCGCAACACAATCTCTCTCTCTCGTGTATGTGATGTTTTTATCCAAAAAATACCACACGATCGAAGAAGATAAGATTGAAAAGCTCGTAGAAGAGGAGAGAAAACATGAACTTGACGCCTGACTTGTTACAATATCTGATAATTTTCTGTATTTCAATACCTTTTCTGATCCCTTTATTTAAGAAATTATCCAGAATAATCCCTATGATACAGATAGCTCTCGTTTCTTCACTGCTCTTAAGTCTTTTTTTTGCTCATCAGGAATTACCTGTTTCTGCAGTTTTTGGAGGATGGGATAATACAAGAGGGGTAGAAATACTCTTCGATGATCATTCGTTTCTCTTCATCACAGCAACGTATATCGTCTTTCTCTCGGTTAACATCTACTCTTTTTCGAGAAAATGGGATTGGAAATATTATTTTCTTTTAAATTTATTACTTTCCGATCTAACCTGTCTCTTCGTAGCCAATGACTTATTCAACATCTATGTAACCCTTGAACTGCTTTCCCTACTCTCATACCTTCTGATTTCCGTAGAAATGAAGAATCGACAGATCTGGTCGAGTTTAAAATATATGATTCTCGGCGCCGTGGGATTTAATATCTACCTGCTTGGCGTTGCCATGATATACAATGAAAGCGGAACATTGAATCTCTCACTTTTATCTCAGGCTGGAATAAAGACACCACTTCCTTATCTGCTTGTATTTACCGCCCTAATGATCAAATCCGGAATATTCTTCTACAGTATGTGGCTACCTTCCGCACATTCAGAAGCAGAAACGACAATTTCCGCAATTCTTTCAGCGGTCATCGTAAAGGCAGGAATATTCCATCTCTTAAGACTCGGTAATGTTGTCGGAACAGAATTCATTTCCGGATATATCACTACGGTAGGGTTCATAAGCGCCCTTTCCGGTGCCTATCTGTCTATCAAGCAGAATGATGTAAAGTTGATCATGGCATTCAGTACCATGTCACAAACCGGGTTTGTTCTTATTGGCTGGGAATCTTATGGCGCGAATTATGCCTTCTCGCATGCCATTTTCAAAGCATTACTCTTTTTATCTGTAGGCTATCTGGCTCATATCACGGGCACAAGAAATATCACGAAAAGACAGAAAATCCAGGTTCCACTCCCCCTTTTCATCGCCTTATGGGTGGGATATCTCTCTATTTCCGGTATTCCATTTTTTGCAGGAGCCTTTTATAAGCATGAAATCATCATTCATACCAGTGTTTTCTGTCAGATTTTATTGAACATTGCAGCATTGGGGTCGATTATTTCTATTGGAAGGATAATTTTCAACATAAAACCGGTAAAAGGTACTTTACCGTATACTTCAAGGGACCTTTCTCTGACGCTTTTGGCAATAGGTTGTCTCGTTATTGGAATCTTTTCAAGTTCTGGACACCTTTCGCCGAAAGATCTTATTGAACCGTGTCTCTTATTCCTCACCGGCGTTGTGATCTATTTTCTCGTTGGGTGGAAAATCAGTTTTTCATACCCATATAAGCTGTTTAAGCTCACAAATGTCATGACGATCTATTTTATTATCATCGGCCTACTTGCAGCAATGACTTATTTTGTGTTCTGAGGAATGCTTCTATGATAAGGGGATCAAATTTTTCCTTTTGATTTTCTTTGATTTCCTCTATCGCAAAATCGATACTTCTTTCTTCTTTATAGACCCTCCTTGAAGTAATCGCATCAAAGACATCGGCAACCGAGACGATTTTTGAAAACAAGCCGATATCTCCATCTTTTAATCCCCGGGGATACCCACTCCCATCAAGTCTTTCGTGGTGTTCATAAATGATCTCTTTTGTAAGGCTTATAATCGTAGTCAATTCATCAGGACCCTTTCTCCCATTAAACCCTTTTTTTTCTGGAAACGCCGCTTCTATAATCTCCAGACCTTTCTGACTGTGCTGCTTGATAACCTCAAATTCCACTCTTGTCAGTTTCCCCGGTTTGTTAAGAACGTTTTCGGGTATGGCAAGCTTTCCTATATCATGAATCGTTGCAGCAAGCCTCAGGGCTTCTATAGAAAACGGATTAAGCTTTTCAAGAATATCATCCCTTTTTAGCTTTTTAGCGATATACCATAGTTCAATGGCAATCTTGTATGAACAGTCTCCCACACGCTGCATGTGAGGAAAGGTTTCATCTCCCTTTAATTCGAGAATCTTTCTGTAGCTTGTAAAAAAATTCTTTATCTGTTCAAGCGCCCCAAAGAAGTCCGATACTCTCTGAGAGGCCAATGGAATCTTCTGCTGTATAAAATCTTTAAACACAGAATCATAAAATGGATTTTCCTTTGAAAGAAGGATAAGAAAGTACATCTTGTCATGCACTCTGCAAAGTGGAATCCTCAGTTGAGCAAATATCTTATTTCGTATCATCATTTCCGCAAATTTACTCACGTTTCGCTGTGTTACATATCGTAAAGGCAATTCATCGACGATAGAAGGGGTCTTTTCTCTGAAGATTCCGGGAATATCTTTTCTGGAGATCTGTTCTTCAAAATGAGGCGGAAAGGCATCTGAAATGGAAACCTGATAAAGCGTATGTCTTCCATCGGTTCCTACTTCAGATAAAAAAACGGAGTCAGTATTTTCATACTGTATATACTTGCAAATATCCGAAAGCAAATCGTTGCTATAAAAAAGATTATTCACTATCCCCCCACCAAATAATAAAGAATAAAAACCGGAACTTCTCCCCAAATGCATTATAGCACAGTATTTTCAACAAGCTGATTGTTTTCTGATTTTGTCTTAAATGCCCATTACATTTGAGTCGTAGAGTAGAAGAATGATGATTATCCCCAGAACTGTTCGATCTGATCCTCTACTTTCTGTTCGTTGGGGTTGATATGCTCAAGTGCAGCCTTTTCTGTTTTACCATCTTTTATCATGTCCAGGAATTCTACCGATGTTTTTACAACCTGTCTCATCTCAACAAATTTGTTATTGTGAAACGGTGACGTCAATTTCTCCTGTAGTGTCGATATCGCCGTATTTCCAAGAGATATATTAGGTTTTATCCCATAGGCCGAAGAATACACCGTACTGAGCGAACTAATGAGATCGTCGTATACTTCGGGAGATACGGGTTTTAAAACCTGAACCGTCGATTCGGAGGTCGTTGTCATCTCTGTTTTTAATCTGTCATAAAGTGCGAGATAACTCTTGACACCCCTTTCCGAGTTATCAAACCATTGCGGGGTTCCCAGCCAAATACAATAAAGATTTGGAAGCTCCTTTGAGGAAATCATGTCCATGATCCCCCTCAAGGCCTCGTACCCCTTCATCGAAATGTTTTTTCTCTGTTCCTGCATCAGTTCCAATTCATCGAAGACAAGGACTACTCCACTATATTCTATTGCCTTTGATAACTTCAATATATCTTTTAAAAACAAAAAGCTTTCTTCACGATTTTCTACTTTTCTGGAGATCTGTAGTTTTTTCAATTCCGTAAAACTGATTTTCCTACCGGACATCCAGTCAACAACTTTCTTTTTTTCCTCGTCACGGTTCAGGATATAGGCTTTGACAAAAGCTGAAAGACCCATGTTGAAATCATTTGTAAATTCATAATCAAGAACCTTTTCCTTTATCCGATTGAGGAATAATTCATCCTGTCCCCTTTCAATTCCGTTCGCCTCCATCTCTACAATCAACTTTTCAGCCCATTGTGAAAGAAGGTAAAACAGGGAATCGCCTGTAAATTCAGGTGTAATAATACCGTTAATCATCGCCTGATACATCTCTACCGGTTTACTGAGCGGCGGCTCTGAAACATAAAGCGGAAGGAGATTATTCTCCAGCCCTTTTTCAAGGGCAATTCGACCGAGCAAAGTCTTTCCCGTTCCGTAATCACCGAGGAAGAGTTTTAAAGTACTTCCGCCCCTCGATACAAATTCTATATCCTTCTTAAATATGTTAATCTCTTCAGTTCTTCCTTTAACGATCCTGCTGGCTGCTCCAAATGGCAAATCCGAACCATTTCGCAGAGAACGTATCATTTCTTCTTCAAATGATGGCATTACATTTCACCTCTTATCGCGTTTAGGACAATTTCTACCTTTGAATCCGTTAAAGACTCTCCCCACATGATCATCATTTTATCCCTCAGAGTCTTTATTTGTATCACGGGAACTCCATCAACTATCAGTTTTCTGCTTAACTTCGGAAGGACAAACTGATTGTTAGCCTGATCCTCTTCTATCTCAGCACTGTTAAACCATATCCCGTTCGGTTTACCGAAAACCTGCTTTAATAATACAATGTCATCAATCGTCAGATTACCTATCTTTTCATCGATATTTTTTTTGAAAATACCATCCTCAGAAGAAACAGGTTTTCCTTCCGGTTTCTTCTCGACGGGAACAGTTTGAAGTACTTCTTTCTCGTGCTTTTCCTCCTTCACCTCATCATTCGCGCTCTCAGAATTAACCCTGGCTATTTGAGGCCTTGAACGTATCTCCCTCTCAGGTTCCTGAGGTTCAAAGAAGGTCTTTTGTATTTTTTCGTCAGATTTTTTAATACTTCTTTTCAGATGAAGGGATTTGATGATATCCGTGTCATTCTTTATCTGTTCAAGCTCTTTTGCTATCCTTCTATTCCTTTGAGTATTCTGAGAGTTGTTCTCCGACATGAGGTCATTCAGTTGGTTCTGATAAAAAGAGATCTTGTTCTCTATGGAAGTAATACGCTGAAGAAGCTCTTCATTAACCGAAGAAAAATTTTTAATATCCTCATTTAGAACCCGTCTGGTTTTTTCCTCATGCTCTGATAACTTGTAATTAGTTCTCATGATAAAAAAAAGGATTAAAACCGCAAGAATAATGATTATAAAGTCCATAAAACGCCCCTATCATACAATAAGATAATAAACAATAAAAATAAATCCTTTGTATCCATTTGATTTTTCGCTATGAAATTATATCATGAATCAAGTTTTTATAAAAAAACTGTCTTGCTAACATAAATAACATCGGATATAATCAGATAAAACGACTGTGAGGTGATCAGGCATGAGAGTCATAGAACATATCAATTTTGACTGGAAGTTTAAGGCTGATTTTGATGAAAGCTATACGGCAAATGATTTTGATGATAGTGTGTTTGAAACAATAAATATTCCACATTGCAATATTATATTACCTTATAATAATTTCGATGAAAAAGAGTATCAGTTTGAAAGCTGTTACAGGCGAAAATTCATTCCCTCCTCCATTCACAGAGGGAATCTGATCTATCTGTGCTTTGATGGCATCATGAATTATGCCAGAATCTTTATCAACGGCAAGTTTGCCGGAGAACATAAAGGAGGGTATACACCATTTAAACTTGAAATATCCGAATTTGTTCTATACGATGAAGAAAATAGTATCACCGTTTATGTCGATTCCAGAGAGAGAAAAGAAATTCCTCCGTTCGGATTTGTCATTGATTATCTGACATATGGCGGAATTTACAGAGAAGCAAGGCTTGAATACTGTAATGATGTACTGATAGAGAATTGCCATATTATGACAACTCATGTTCTGAGAGAAGAAAAGAGGCTCTCCCTGAATCTTTTTCTAAAAAACATTTTAAAAAGGGAGGATTTCTACGATCTGATTATAAGTGTCAGACAAGGATCTAAAATCGTACAAACTTTCAAAAGGAACATAACACTTCACGGAATCAAAGATGAAAAATTCACTTTCGATTTTGATATCAATGGCGTCGAATTATGGGATATAGAGAACCCTAATTTATATACTGTAAAACTGGAATTAAAGAAAGAAAGAGAACTCATGGATAATAAATCCTTCCGTTTTGGTTTCAGAGAAATCGAATTGACAAAAAGAGGCTTTTTTCTCAACGGGGAAAAAATAAAAATAAGAGGACTCAACAGACACCAGTCCTTCCCGTACACAGGTTACGCGATGCCTAAAAGTGCACAGTATAAAGATGCGGAAATATTGAAGAATGAACTCGGAGTAAATACCGTCCGTTTATCTCATTATCCACAATCAGATCATTTCCTTGACCGATGTGATGAACTCGGGCTACTTGTTTTCGATGAAATCCCCGGTTGGCAGCATATAGGAGAAAAAGGCGAATGGTGGAACATCACAAGACAGCACGTTTCCGAAATGATCAAGAAAGACTGGAATCACCCTTCCGTATTTATCTGGGGCGTCAGAATCAACGAATCACAGGATAACGATGAGCTTTATACCGAAACAAACAGAATGGCAAAAGAACTCGACCACACAAGACCCACCGGCGGCGTAAGATGTATAACGGGCAGTCATTTGCTGGAGGATGTCTATACTTATAACGATTTTATCCATAACGGTATAAGAAGAGGGTTGAACAAGAGGAAAAATGTGATAAAAAGGGAAGTGCCTTACCTCGTCACCGAGTATAACGGGCACATGTTTCCGACTAAGAAATTTGACGACACCGCTCATAGAGTTGAACAGGCACTCCGGCATCTACGTGTTCTTGATGCGATGTACGCTGACGATGAAATAGCTGGATGTATAGGTTGGTGCATGTTTGATTACAACACACATAAAGAGTTTGGTAGTGGGGATAAAATTTGCTATCACGGTGTCTTAGACATGTTCAGAATACCCAAATATGCAGCGGGTGTCTATGCCTCTCAACAGGATGAAACGCCTGTTATGACTGTAGCCAGCAGCATGGAAAACGGTGATCTGGCGGGTTCTATCAGGGGAGATGTCTATGTTTTTACAAATTGTGATTCTGTAAAACTTTTCATCAATGACAGGTTTATAAAGGAATTTACACCGAGAAGAGATCTGTTTCCGAATATTCCTCATCCACCGATACTGATAGATGATTTTATCGGTGATCAGATAAAAGACAACGAGAAATTCAGTGAGAAAGATTCTGAAGTTATTAAAAGCATCCTTATGAAGGTCAACAAAACAGGTGGAGAACTCGACATCTCCGATAAAATGGCCTTTGCAAGGCTTGCCTTCAAGTACAAAATGAACAAAAAAGATGGAGACGATCTGTACTCAAAATATTTTGCCGGTTGGGGAAGTGCTTCAACTGAATACAGGTTTGAAGGGTTCAAAAACAGAAAATGTGTTGTCTCACAGAAGAAATCACAGGTGTTTAAACCAGAATTGGTTGTAGAGATAGATAATGAAAGCCTCATCGAAGAAACGACGTATGATACGACCAGAATCGTTCTGAAACTGAAGAACGAATACGATGACGATATTATCTACTCAAATGAAGTGTTTGTATTGAGCGTTGAAGGTGAAGCGGAAATAATAGGTCCCAGATTAATCTCACTGATAGGTGGCAGTCGTGCATTCTGGATAAAATCCATCGGAAAAACAGGAACTGCTGTGGTGAAAATAGAATCCGAAAGATTCGGTACAACGCTGAAAACCATCACTATAAAGAAAAACCCATTAAATGAAAGACAAAATACTTAATCGGTTGCAAAATGTGTGTTAATGGTGTATACTACATGCGGGGTAATATTTCTTTTATTATATGTGGGGGGTATATGACATATGGATATGTGTATACTCGATGCCCAAGCTCTTTTTGAAGCTGGGGTTTGTTATTTGGGTGAAGAGTACCGATATTTTCGTGTTTCTGGGGAAAAACAACAATTGAATATCATTAAGGATTGGATTTCTCCCTTTTTGTTTTCGAGGAGGGGGAATGATTGCTTGTTTTTCTACGAGAGACCATCGGCCTTTTTGGACCTTCTGATGCAACCTGCGATTAATGATGAAATATTCTCTTTCAAAAAAAAGTTAAGATTATACCTTGAAATTAATACTGATTCTATGGTTTTACCTGCAGCGGGTACGCTCTCTTTTGAAAAACCTTTGATTATGGGGATAATCAATGCGACAGAAGACAGTTTTTATTCTGAGAGCAGAGTCATAGATGAAGAGGCCTTTCTCTCCAAAGTTAGCGATATGATTTCCGTGGGGGCGGATATCATCGATATCGGAGGAGAATCTTCAAGACCAGGCGCTTTACCCGTTTCACCGGAAGAGGAACAGAATCGAATCGTTCCCTTGATAAGAAAACTCAGACAAAACTTTAATATTCCCATATCCGTTGATACGTATCGAAGAAGTACCGCTGAGGCTGCATATAAGGCGGGAGCTGATATTATCAACGATATAAGTGGCTTACAGTTTGATGAGTCGATGGCTGAATTTGCCGCGTATTCCGGAATGCCCGTAGTCCTCATGCACATCAAGGGAAATCCAGAAACCATGCAGGATAACCCGGTTTATTCAGATGTGCTGACTGAAGTGAAGGATTATTTCAGTAAAAGAATACGGTATGCACTCAGCAAGGGAATAAAGAGGGAAAAGTTGATTCTTGATCCGGGAATAGGATTCGGAAAGAGATTGGAAGATAATCTCATGCTTCTAAAGCATCTGGATGAGTTTAAGATATTCAGACTTCCATTGTTAGTGGGGACTTCAAGGAAGTCATTTATAGGGGAGGTGTTAAAACAGAAAAATCCGAAAGACCGTTTATCGGGTACGATGGGTACAACTGCATTGGGAGTGCAGAAAGGTGCTCATATCTTCAGAGTACACGATGTAAAAGAAAATAAGGAAATAGCGGATTTAGTTTTTAACATCATCAAGTAACCGGCAGAAACCGGATGTGCCTGGGGGGGCACAGGAACTATAGGGGGGTTCTTATTATGATATTAAGAGATGTTATTAGCGTATTGAAGGAAAACAGTCTGCTTGTCAGCTGTTTTAATACGGAAGGAAATTTGGAAATGCCTATAGAGGATATTTCAGTACATACCAACGATATTGGAAGGAACTCTATATTTATCTGTAGAAAAGGGTTTAAATTTGATTCACATGCCCTTATGAAAGAAGCTTATAAAGACGGCGCCGTTGCGTTTATCGTAGAGAAATCCGTTGACTTTGAACCCGAAGCGCCTATTATTCTGGTCTCTGACACGAGATATGCAGAATCTGTTATTGCATCCGAAATGTTTGATCATCCACACAACGCGTTAAAGACTTTCGCCGTTACCGGCACAAACGGTAAAACGACCGTTTCCACGATGATTCATTTTCTTCTGAGTAGGCTTGGTTCTAAAGGAACGCTGATGGGAACCGTAGAAAACATCGTCGTAGACAGGTCCTACGATTCATACAATACGACACCATCCGCACTTGAAGTTGTCAAAAACACCAGTGAAACGATTCTGAAAGATGGTTCCTTTATCTCCATGGAAGTTTCTTCTCATGCATTGTCGCTGAAAAGGGTAGAGAGCATGCGATTCAATTATGCCATAATGACCAACATCACACAGGATCATCTGGATTATCATAAAACCATGGACGCTTATATCAGGACAAAATATCATCTGATCGATTTACTCAAGGAAGACGGTACGGCCGTACTGAACGTTGATGACGATTCTATAAAATCCATGATAGATGATATTCCAATTGATAAAAAAATTGTTACTTACGGGATGAGAAACGATGATTTTACCCCGGATTATTCAGCGGACAACATTCTGGCGGATATTGACGGTATTCAGTTTGATTTATACATCAAAAACAAGAAAGTAAAAAGGATTAAAGTCCCTATTATCGGTGATTTTAACGTTTACAACGTCCTGGCCGTCCTCGCTGTCCTCGATAAAGAGGGATGTAATATGAATCATGTATATAAATTCCTTCAGTCTTTCAGGGGTGTTCCGGGAAGATTCGAATTCTATTCTCATATCGGTAATGACATCGATCTCGTTGTTGATTTTGCTCATACACCAGATGCACTGGAAAAACTTCTGACGAATTCAAAGAGACTTTCAAGAAGTAGGGTCATCTCAGTTTTTGGAGCCGGTGGGGATTCGGATAAGATGAAAAGACCCCTTATGGGAAAGATCGCTTCAGAGCTCTCTGATGTAGTGATCATCACAAGTGATAATCCAAAATCAGAAAAGCCTCTCGATATCATCAAGCAGATAGAATCCGGTATGGAGGGCGATACCCCCTATCTTCTCGTTGAGGACAGAAAACTGGCGATAGAAACGGCTTTAAATCTGGCAAACAAGGGAGATTTGGTTGTTTTGGCCGGAAAAGGCCATGAAATGTATCAGTATTACGAACATACATTTTTCCCGCTGAATGATAGAAACATTGCCTTTCAGATGATCAGAACGTTAAAACATCATGCATCCTGAGGTCCAACCGTGAAAATCAGTAAATTCATAGACCTGTTGCAATCAACTGGAGAATACGAAACAAAAAAAATATCAACGGCGTTAAACGGGATAGTTAAAAGGGATAAGGAGTTGCATTTTACTACCGATTCGAGAGATATCAGGGAAAATTCTGTTTTTATTGCAATAAAAGGTGAAAATACGAACGGGCATAATTTTGTGAATGACTGCTTTGCTAAAGGGGCAGTCATTTCAATTGTGGAGGAATACGGGGACTTCAACGGATTCTGTATCAAAACGGAAAATTGTATCGCATTCATCAACGCGATGGCTTCGGCATACTATTCTGAAATAAAACCTTACACTATCGCTCTGACTGGATCAAACGGAAAGACTTCCACCAAGGAATGGATAAATTCTCTTCTGCAGTGTTCTTTTAAAAAAGAAGAACTATTTTGTAATCCCGGCAATAAAAACAGTGAAATAGGTCTTCCTGTAGGTCTGTTGAACGGGATGAATGAAAAAAAGAAAATTGCCGTACTTGAGATGGGAATGGCAAAAGAAGGAGATATTAACTATCTCAGAAACACATACCCACCCGACTTTTCAATCATTTTAAACATAGGTACCGCTCATATAGGAAACACGGGTAGTCTGGAAAACACCTTTCTGGAAAAAAGCCAAATAATAGTAAAGGGGAAACCGTTATTATTAAACATTTCAGATCGTTTGCTATCACAACATTTTAATTCACTAAAACAAGAAAAGGACATCTACCTGTTCGGATTATACGAGGATGCCCCATTAAGCCGAATGGGAATATTTCTTAAAGATTTCAGATACACATTAAGCAATGATAATCATTACACCACCATCGTATCAATTGTAATTCAAAATCCCGAAAAGGGGATCACTTTTGAAAAAAATCTCAGGATCAAAGGTATCTATCACAGAGGATTCCTATTAAATCTTTGTGCTGCATTCACAACGGTCTATGCAATACAGAATAATCTCGCCTTTCTCGAGAAAATACCGGATGTGATTTCACCGGTCAAGGGAAGATTTACCTTCAAAGAAATAAACCACAATCTCATCATTGATGATTTCTACAACTCAAGTATCGAATCACTTGAATTTGCCCTTGAAACTATACATAAACTGATAGAAAATACCCATTATGGGGAAGTCATCTGTATATTAGGCTCTATCGCCGAAACTGGAATCTATTCTAAGCAGATTCATGAAAAAATAGGAAGTTTACTGGAACAGTATAAAATAAATGAAGTCATTATGTATACCAAAAACAAAGATATAGAATTACTTTCAAAACATTTCAACAGGCAGAAATTCTATTCCGACAACCGTCGAATAATCGCCAGTGAAATCATCAGACACATAAAACAAACGGAAAAAGGTATTTATCTTTTTAAAGCATCGAGAAGTATACAACTTGAGGAGGTGTACGAAAATGTTCTGGAGTCTTTTAGTTGAGATAATCACCTCATTATTTTTATTTGCTGTTTCAATAGGTTTATTTAAAAAAAGAGGTATTGTTCAATACGTTCGCCAGGAAGGGCCGCAACTGCATAATTACAAAGAAGGAACGCCTACAGCAGGCGGAATCATTTTTATGTTTATCTTTATCATTTTTTATATTTTTTCCAACACCCTGGTAAAAAATGAATATTTTCTTGCCGTTCTGCTTGGCACCGTCTTCTTCGGAGGAATCGGCTTGATAGACGATTCTATAAGCTTTACCTCAAAACATTCAAAGGGACTGAGCGCAAAGGGGAAATTTTCCCTGCAGATCATCTTTTCAATCGTGATTTATCTGATCTTGCTATTTTCAGGCATCATCAAAGGGACGGATATCAGGTTATATCATCTAACAATTAATCTTGGATGGTTCTATCCCGTTTTCTTTGTGTTGTATCTCACAATGTTTTCAAATGCCGTGAATGTTACCGACGGACTTGACGGATTATCAGGGGGCTGTGCGCTGATAACAGCTGCGGGTATTCAGATATTCCTCTGGCTTACCGGTATAACTGATTTCTCCATGATGTTTCTTTCAGGCGCACTCCTTGGTTTTCTCTGGTTTAATATCAAACCTGCCTCCATATTCATGGGTGATACAGGTGCTTTAGGACTGGGAGGAATCTTTGGAATAATCGCGTTGATAAACGGGGATATTCTGATCATTTCAGGATTGTCACTGATGTTCATGATAGAGATTCTGAGTGTTGTCATACAAGTAACCTCTTTCAAACTGTTCAAAAGGAGAGTTTTCAGAATGAGCCCCATTCATCATCACTTTGAATTGAAAGGCTGGGAAGAAACCACTGTTGTAATCAGATTCTGGTTGATTAACATAATAGGCGTAGTCCTCTCTTTAATTCTCGTTCTACTGTAAAAAAAACTCACCATAAAGGTGAGTTTTTTTTACAGTTTACTCATTTGATTAAATCTTTCTATCTTGTCTATCAATCGGGTTTTAAATTGATCATCACGCTTTACTTTCATTACCTTGTTGTTTTTCAAAAAGAAAATATAGCCGGTTTCGGGTTCCGGATGACATAACCCCTTCAGGCAATATAGATAGAACTGCATTTGAAAGATATAGTTTTCCCAGGATTTCTCCGAATAACTGGCGAATTTAAAATCCATGACCTTCCATTCCATATTAGTCTTATACAATTTATCAATGGTTCCAGTGAGGATATAATTACCCAATTTTTTTCTTACCGGAATTTCGCTCAACACTTCAGAGGCATTTTCCAGTTCGAAAAGCTCTTTATTTCTACTCTCACGAAGTTTTCTGAAGATCACTTTAATCGATGGCAGTAATTCTCTGCTGTTCGCATCATCTTTCAGTATTTGGTCGATGGTTCCATCATTAAAATCACGCATCTTAAGTTCTCCAAGCTCCTCAAGAACCTTGTGTACGGCAATCCCAAGATTTTTTCTCGATTCTGAATCTCCTTCCTCAGAATAATCCTTCAGCTCATCCCCATCGTAAACGGTCACAATCTCTTTAATTCGCCTTTCAAGATTATTGTAATCCGTTTCGCAAAGAAGTGTCGGACTTAGATATTTCCTCCATGGTTTATTTTCAAGATTATAAACGGTTTCAGGAATAATCAGCTTTTCATCCAATGGGATGGTTTTTATCGTCTCAGACAGCCTGACCTTTCCATCGGCCTCTTCTAAGCTGCTGCGTGGAATATTGCGAAGAAACCTACAAATTTTGCTCCCCTGATCGTTGTTCCAGAAAACCTCCTTACCGTCTTCTATTATTATTTCTCCCTCTATCAGCGATTTTCTATAGACGGCTTGTTTTTTCTTTGTTTTAGGTTCTGAATAACTAAGGACAAGCTCATTAACCGCTCGTGTAAATGCAACATAAAGAACGCGTTTTTCCTCTTCAAACTCCTTTTCTTTATCGTATGAAAGCATTTTCATATATTGCGATCCGGAATCAGAACTGTCTTCCGGATCTCGTAAACTCATCTTACCGGTCTCATAATCTGTCACAATGTAGGGATTCGAGAAGGCCGATTTTACATAACCCAATTCTGGAACGATAACAACGGGAAATTCAAGTCCCTTGGACTTATGAATCGTCATAACCCGGACCACATCGCTCCTTTCCGTATCTACAGACGCTTCACTCTCACTACTGGTTTGAGCATTATCGATTTTCTGCAGAAAATTTCTGAGTGAAAGGCTTCCTTCGAAAGATTCGGAAAATTCCACAAATTTCTTCAGGTTGAGCAATCTTTTTCTTGCGTGATCAAGTTGAGACAACAGGAATTCGTAATGGAATACTTCTATGATCTCCTTTATCAGCTTCGGTGGTGAAATAAGATTCATCTTCATACGAAAATCGACCAACGCCTCATAGAAATATCTTCTGGAGGGTTCCTGATCGGAAAACTCTTCCAAAGCATTAAAGAGAGATTTTTTATTTAATAATCTCATTTCAATGAGCTCTGAATCTGAAAACGGACTCAGATAGCTGCGAAGAAGAAGAATCATATTTTCATCATCATGGGGATTATAAACAGCCTTAAGAAATGCTCTTACTGCCACGATTTCCGGTGTTTTAAAAAAGCCCCTACTTCCGGTAATAAAATAAGGAATATGAAATTTTCTGAACGCTTTCTCAAGAAGCTCTACATTTGTCATACGTCGTAAAAGTACGGCAAACTCCCTAAACGGTTTCCCTGAGGTATTCTGACAGATAATATACCGTGCGATCTGCTCACATTCCTGTGAAAAATTCTCCGTCATTGGAAGGAGCTTTACCGGTTGCTCTATTATGAGATCGTTTTCCCCGCTGAGTTGATCGTAATTTACCGTAAACGGCTTTGCCTCATCTTTCGCGAATACTTTTGAAAAGAAAAGATTAAAAAATTCTATCAGTCTTTTATTAGATCTGTAATTTTGAAAAAGTTCATATTTTTCACACTCATCGAATTCTTCCTGTGTTTTGTTAAAAACACTGACATCCGCTCCGTTAAACAAATAGATAGACTGTTTCGCATCACCGACAAAAACTATCTTATCAGTACCTCTCAGATGATTTATTATCTGTTTTTGCTGTTCATTTGTATCCTGAAACTCATCGACAATAATGCATTTAAACCTGTGTTCAAGCTTTTCTCTTACTTTCTCGCTTGAATTGAACACCCTTGAGGTTTCAAATAAGAGTTGATCGTAATCATATTTATTCTCCCGTTTATTTTCCGAATTGTACATCTCCAGAATCTCAGTAAATGCCTCATGAAAAAAAGGCAGGCTATCATGCAATCTTTCCCCTGTAATTCTATCTGCTGTTTTCATATCGAAATTTCCCGAATAATTCAGCAAATCATATTGTTTTTTCAACAGGGCTTCTTCGAAAAGATAAAGGAGCTTATCATATCGGTATATCATCGCTAAATCTTTCAGCCTCTCAAAACGCCTGTTTCCTTCCTGCTGGTTAAAATAATTTCTAATACAGTATTTGATCCTTTTTCGCTTCTCCCCTTCATCTATGACCTCAAACATCGGATCAACTCCCGCTTCAAGCGGAAACTCTCTCAATACCCTTACACAGAATCCATGCATCGTCGAAATCCATGAGAAATTTAATCGATTCCTTACTCGGTTAAAATATACAGAATCAGCCGTATTCTCAGTTTTCCTCGCCTCTTCTATCTTTTTCATAATCCGTTCTTTCATTTCTTTCGCCGCTTTGTCGGTAAAAGTTATCGCAAGGATGTTTTTCACATCATAATGCTTTTCATTGAGCAGAGAAAAATATAATTCCACAATAGTTCTTGTTTTCCCCGTTCCAGCACCCGCTTTCACAAAAATATCACCGGTGGAATTTATGATCTTACTCTGTTGCTCGTTCAGATTATTCCTGATATGAATCACCACGCTTCCTTAAAAAACATAAACCCATGTCATATAATCCGCAATTAAAACAGTTAATCGCCTCATCGGGATTCAGATCCCCCGAAAATACCTTGTTGATTCGTCCGATAATCTCAGCTTTCAACGCATCAAAGGTATAAACCTGTTCTTTATCCGGTTTTCCTCTATTGATCAGATAATAAAGATCCTCTTCGTCATCATGAGTGAGAAAGGCACCTGTAACCTTTTTCAACTTACTTTTTACGGGTAGGAATCCCATGCCGCTAACGGGATTTCCCTTCATCCTTTCAGCATAGGCATAAAGCATCAACTGAAAGGCATTTTCCTTTCTGGCACTTCCTTCAGAACGTTTGTAATCATAAATATACTGTTCCCCGCTCTTACTTTTATCTATACGATCAATTTTACCTATCAGATATATTTCAGGATCTTCAAACAACCGGATCATATCCTTCTTCTCTATACCCACTTCGAATTCAGTCGGAAAAAATACCAGTTGCTCATTTTTTTCTGGCTCAGGATTTGATAAAAGAACCTTTGATGAGCGATAACGTATCAGGAATTCCAGAATCATTTTTTTAAAATAAAATAATTCAGCATCAAATAAAATTTTTTCCGGATGAAACATCTTCGCTTTAACTTCATTTGAAATAAACTGAACGACCTCGGTCTCAAAGAAATTCTGAAAATCAGTTTCCTCCATATTCTCAAGTAACAGTTCTCTTTCAGTAAGTGATAAGAAGACCGAATGAAGGACTGAATGTAAAATCTGTCCTTCCGTCGTATAGTCAAATCCCTCTGTTTCATCCTGTGAGAACCTTATCTTCATAAGATACTTAAAGTAGAATTCCTTGCTGCAATGCCTTAATACACCAAATTTCGACGGACTTAATGTATCTCCAAAAAGGCGTTTAATTGAATCCAGATTTTGGATCATAAAGGCAGAATCCTCATTTTTCTCCATCTGCTCTACTGCAGATTTAATAAATTCCCAATTAAAACTAAATTTCGAACAGATCTCACCAAAGATTTCAGAATTAATATCATACCTGTTCAATTTATCTATTAAAAAGTTCTGTACCGAGAAATTTTCATATTCCCCATACTTTGAAACGTCTATGAAATAGTCATCACACATATTCTTGTTCTCATCGATTCCAAGAAATCTGTCGATATAAAATGATCTTATCTGCTGATTCCCGGAAATATCACCTATCGGGTAAATCAGAAAAATCCGCTTATTGGTATTTCTCACGGATAAGAGGAAATTTCTCTCTTCACGCATAATCGCTGAATCTTGAAGCGACACACCATTAACCGAAAAATATTCATAAATTTTATTAATACCGCTTCTTGGATATTTTGTATCGAGTACATCGATATAGATCTTTATATCCTTATTTCTATACCTCGAAGCCTCAAGATCCATTATCATACATCGGTTTTCCAGGAAGGAGCTGCTGTGGAAAGTCTTATTCTGAAGTATCAGATTTAGATATTTCCAATATTCTACCGGATTAACCATGATGAGTTCCTCATTCTTCATCACAATAAACAACCGTTTCAATTCGATCAGTACATCAGTAAAAAAACCGCTCAATGCGATCTGTTCAAATTCGGAATCTGAAATCATTTGCCTTTCATCAAGCAATTTCAGCTGTTTTATGAAATACGCGTCATAACTCTCAACGGGAATCTTCTTTAATGAGCCAAACATCTCACTCAGGGAATGAAACATATTCCGTATTATTTTTTCGGCTCTTTCCGCAAGATCAAACTCCGCTTCGAGTTCTGAAAGCTCATCAAATTGTTCATCAATTATGGAAGAAAGCGTTTGTCTCCGTTCAGAAAGAAACGTTTTATATTTTTTAATTTTTAAAATCCATTCATTTTTCCGATTTTTAAAACTACTGAAATAAAAATTTTTATTTTTCAACCTGCTCACATATCCCAATCCGGAACTCTTAAAAACCCTTTCAAAATCAGCAAACGTCATGCCTTCAAGATCTACAAAACCGGATTCCACATAGCTTAAAAGCAATTCGGGATCAAAACCACTGTAAAAAACTCTGAAAGGTAATATCAATCGATTAACGTTGATGCTGTCAAGAATAGACAAATCCCCTTCAAATCGATAAGGTATTCCAAATTTCTCAAAGGCATCGGCCAAGAGCGCACCCGCTTTATTGATATCCCTTGTAATAACGGCAATATTCGCCAGTTCTTCCTTATTCTGAACGACAAGTTGTTTGACAAGAGAAGCCGTTAACATGATCTGCTCATATGGATTCTGAACTTCGGCAACCTGTATTGGAAGGGGGGAATCTTCCGAGTTCCGAATTTCACCCGATTCAAAACAATCGCACATGACCTCTATCGGTTTAGCCGACTCCCCGGCTACAAATATCTCCTTGACGGTATCAGAGGTCATGACGTTACGCGATCGACAAAGGGTTATAAATTCATCAAACGAATAATCCATCACATTCCGAAAACGATCCACGGGAATTGTGATGTAAGTCTCCTCAAAACAATTCATGAAAACTGCCAGAAAATTTCTGACAAGATTCGACAAATCATCAAATCCATCAACAAAGAGTATTTTTTTCTGATATTTATTAACATAGTCTCCATTTTGTATGGCTTCCGCAAACATCCTATATGCATCATAGGTAGAATACATGTTGTTTGACTGTAATAACGTCTCAAATTTGGCATAAATTCCCGCAAATATTTTTATCAGATCATCTTCCACCCATTGGCTTTCAGCGAGAAGATGCTCCGAAGAATATTCATTAAACACACTGTAATAAGTCATAAACAGTTCTACTATACCATTCCCGCCTTTAAGCATTTCATTAACCGCATTGTCATCTTCTATGACATCAAGGACCAGTGCAGACAACACACTCTTATCAACGTGTATTTTACCTTTATAGATCTTTTTCATTTCTTCTACGACATATTGATTGATAACCTTATAATGATTGTTAAATATGGCCTCCGTTCTTTCGAGTACCTTTTCCCTGAACTCATTCAGAAATCCCCCTGAAGACCCCAGAAAGAGGTATTCTGAAGAACGCTCATCCGCATGTAGGGCCTCTATTTTATTTATGATGAAATCGGTAGTTACTCTTCTCTGATTCCCCTTGATCAAATAAATCTTTCCCAAAATATCACTCCCTGAATCCGAGTTTGTCGATCTGTAATACGACTTACACAAAGGTAATTATACGACACTTTAATAATTAAGGACTTTAAATTCATTGATTCTTTAAAAAAGAAATCTTCTCATTTAATCAATTTAGATAATGTTTATCCAAATTGAGCCATATCATAAATTATTATAACATGATTTTTAATATATAATAAATACCTTTTGCCACCCCTATAAGTATTATTAAGTTATTTCGCGCATGGTATAATTAATAATGTAATTTCATACAAAGGGAGGATTTATCATGAAAAAGTTGTTTATTTTAGCTTTGCTTGTATTGGTTAGTGTTTCCATCTTCGCTGTCACACAGCATCTTACCATTCTTCACGTTAATGATACGCATGGTCATGCCTGGCAGTTTGCTTCTGGTGATCAGGAGATCGGTGGCTTTGCCGCAGTTTCTACTATTGTCGACGCAGTACGAGAAGAAGTAGCCGCATGTGGCGGAGATGTCCTTGTTTTACATGCAGGAGACTACAACACCGGAGTTCCTGAATCCGATCAGCTTGATGCGGTACCTGATATCGTTGCGATGAACATGATCGGATTCGATGCCGTTACACTCGGAAATCATGAATTCGATTTTGAAAGAAGCATTCTGGATGCTCAGATCGAACTCCTCAACTGCACCGTTGTAAGCGCAAATACCGTTGATGAAGAGGGTAACTGTATCGTTACTCCTTATGTCATCTATGAGTTTGCCGATGGTTTGAAAGTTGCCGTACTTGGTTTAACAACTGAAGAAACTGCGATTCTCGAACCTATCTATCTTGATGGGGCACATTTTGAAAACGCCGTAGAAACAACGAATAAATACCTTCCTGAATTAAAGGAAGAAGCAGATGTTGTTGTAGCACTTACTCATCTCGGTTATCTCGTTGGAAGAGACGATCCTAAAACAACTTCAGATGAATTGGCTGAAGATGTCGACGGTCTTGATGTCATCGTTGACGGACACTCACACACGGTATTTGAAGAAGCTCCCGTGATCAACGATACAGTAATCGTTCAGGCCGGTGAATGGAATAAGTACGTCGGAAGACTTGATCTGACCATCGTCGATGGCGCCGTAGTAGATCATGAATGGCAGTTAATCAAAGTTGCTGATGTAGAACAGGATCCAAAGGTTCTGGCCGGTATGGACTATTTTTACGCACTTGGTGGCGAAAAGCTGAACACCGTCGTCGGAAAGACGGATATTCATCTTGACGGTGAAAGAGCAGACGTCCGATCAAAGGCTACCAACCTCGCAAACATGATTGCCGATTCAATGACATGGAAGACAGGGGCCGATATTGCCGTCGTAAACGGTGGCGGTATCAGAGCTTCTATCAATACAGGAGATATTACGTATAGAGAAGTACTGACGGTTCTTCCATTTGGCAATACGGTTTACGTTCTTCAGCTCAACGGAGAAGAAATAATGGAGCTCATCGATTTCATGGTCAGCATAGAACCTGGAAAAGGTGGCTATCCACAGATTGCCGGACTGACATTCACCTATGAAAATTCAGAAGTCAAGGATGTAAAGGTTAACGGTACGCCAATAGTAATGGACAAAGTCTACAGGGTTGCAACGAATAACTACATGGCACTCGGTGGCGACGGATACGTTGTCTTCACAAAGGGTGACAAGGGTTACGATACAGGCTTCATGCTCGATAAAGTACTTGCAGATTACGTTGCTTCACTCGGCACGATCAAAGATTATTCTGCCGAACAGAGATACAACAGAAAATAAATACGTTCTCTTTATAAGGATCATAAAGTCCCGCTTTTATAAAAGCGGGACTTTTTTCTTCTCACCTATTCTCTTGGCGATATAAATAAAAGGCGTATCAAATATTGCAACGATTAGTTTAAAAAGATAAGTTGTTAAAAGTATTTCAAGCCAAACTTCAGTTGAATATAAACCGACGAATGCAATCAAACAAAAAATAAGCGAATCAAGGGCCTGACTCACAAGCGTCGACATATTATTTCTCAACCAGAGATGTTTCCCTGAAGTTTTGTCTTTCCAGTAATGAAATGCCCATACATCATGCAGCTGAGAGACCAGATAAGCGATCAGACTCCCCAACGCGATTCGCGGCATAAAGCCAAATAACGCCTGAAGATGTTGATCGGCAAAGTCCTCCGCCGCCGGTGTGAAAAGTAGTGAAAACTGCATATACAAAGTCATGAGTAATAAACTGGCAAAACCTATAAACACTGCCGTTCTCGCATCTTTTTTTCCGTATATCTCGCTGATAACGTCCGTCGAAAAGAATATACTTCCATACAAAATATTACCAAGCGTTGCCGTTAATCCGAAAAGCTGAACTGTTTTTAAAACCTGAATATTACAGATAATAATGTTCGCAGCGATCAGCATAAACAAACCTCTTTTACCAAAAAGTCTGAAAACGATGACTGCAATCGAAAGATCGGCTATCATAAAGATCAGCCATAAAAGTTCATTTGACATTTTATCCCTCTCCTATAAAAAATTCCTGTCGATTTTACCATATTCAGTATTTTTTTGTAAAATGGCTAATACGAAATAATCAGAACCGCTTTACGTCAGTTATCATATTAGAATACTATAACTTTTGGAGGTCATTTATGAAGAGCAAAATGATATTCGTTTTAGTACTGTTACTCTTTTCCATTACCCTTTTGGCAATACCCGTTGAAGATTTTTTGATCTTCAACGATTTTAATAAAGGGTTCGAATTGGCAAAGGCAATGAATAAAAACGTTATGATTCTTTTTTCAAGTTCAAGTTGTATTTACTGTAAGGAGTTGAAGGAAAAGGTATTACCTTCAGACGATATTTCCAGCTTTATCATCAACAATTATATCCTCATTGAATTAAGGGCGGATCCGGATAAGACAGGTAATTTTGATGTGGAGAATGCCGTTTTTGATAAAGACGGGAAGGAATTCACCTATGAAGAACTATTTTATCTCTTCGGAATCAGAGGGGTCCCCGCCACATCATTCTTTAATACGGATCTACAATATCTCGGAACTCTTCCCGGATATCATGAAAAGGAAGATTACCTGAAATGGTTGAAATTTATACAGCAGAAAGCCTATGAAAAGGGTGATATCAGTACATTTGACGATACAGATTGCTGTTTGGACAATGGAGTGACTATTCGGGAAATAAACGCCGTAATTCTGAGTGAAATGCAAAAGACATTCCCCTCACTATTATCCTACTGGTCGTTTCAGAAATTCACAGAATTAAATTTCATCAACATCGATACAAACAAGATATATATCGTTAGAGACAGCGACGAGGAAAAGGTGAGTTCATTTATAAACACCCTTGATGAAAAGAATATACAAAATATTTATGTCGTTAATTAAGCATTATTAAAACGGAGTGGAATCCCCCTTGACGGAGGATTCCACCTATCTCAGTTCGCTCATTATCTCCTGATAAATCCTTTTTGAAGGATCATACTCAGGTCTTAACGTTCTCAAAGCCTCTTTGATATCCATTGAAACTTCTTTTTCAAGTAATGACTGAAGCTTTTTATAGACAGTGAAGGCGTTGGCCTCTCTTTCCTCAAGATAAAAACCTGCACCGTTCTTTTCAAGAGATATTGCATTGATCAATTGATGATTTTCAGCCGCTCCGGACCACGGAATGATCAAAGGAGGGACTCCATAGGCAATAACCTCAGCTACAGTCGTTGCCCCACCCCTTATGATTGCAGCATCGGCAGAGGCAAGAAAATTATGCATGTCTAAAATATAGGGAACGGCGTGAACAAATGGAAAACGGTTTAAATCTTTTAAAATCCTTTCATCCCCGCAGGAATGTAAAAATTCTATCGTATTCTTTTTTTCCTTTTCAAGATTTTGATAGACTTGAAGCATTATATTATTGATAAAGTCGGATCCATGGCTGCCACCGGCAACAAGTACTACCCGTTTCTCGGGATCAAGTCCGAATTCACCGAATATTTCTTTGTTTTTCATCGTAATTTTCCGTACGGGATTTCCCGTATGTTTGATCTTATGCGCCTTATTAACGTTAAAATCCCTTGCACTTTCCTCAAAACTGATAAAGATCTTTGCGGCTTTCGGTGCAATGAATTTATTGGCCACACCCGCTATGGCATTCTGTTCATGTATAAAATTCGGAATGTTCAATTTTCTGCTTGCCATTCCCAATGGTACGGAAATATAGCCACCCGTAATAAAACTGAAATCCGCATTAAACCGTTTCAACTCTCTGACACATTTCGTATAGGCCTTAAGGGTGTTGAAAATCACCGAAAGGTTTTTCGGATTATAAGCTGGTCGTATTAATCCGCCTATTTCAAGCTTTACAATCTTGGCATCGGGGAATAATCTGTTAATCTCTTTATTTTCCAATCCATGAGGTGTTGCAAAATATAAAACTTCTATCTTTTCGTTCATTTCCTTAAAATAATTCAACACGGCTACAGCGGGATAAATATGACCGCCGGTTACACCGCCTGCTACTGCTATTCTCAAAACAAATCCCTCTTTTCAGATTTCTACAGTTTATTATATGATTCCTGAATATACTCCACCCAGAATTTCTTGATAAACAACAACAAGGGGATGCCAAGTAAGACACCGGCTAATCCGAGAATTGTTCCGGCAAGCAGGATAGATAGTAAAATTGCAAACCAGTTCAACTTCATTCGGCTCCCCTGTATCCTTGGACTTAAAACCCAGGATTCTATCTGATTGGCAATAATCAGAACGATCAGCATTTTGATAAATCCGAAAAAGCCACCATAGACAAACCCCAGCAGAAGTGCAGGGATCGACGCAATGAAGACACCGAGAAAGGGTATGAAATTTGTTATACCCGATAAAAAGCCAAGAAATAGTGAATAAGGGATGCCGGAGATAAACGTGCCGGCACCTACCATGGTCCCTACAATCAGAGCAATAATCACCTGGCCACCTATAAAATGTCTTATATCACGATAATATTCCTTTACAAATTTTATCGATTTATGTCTTGTAGACTTCGGGAAAAATCTCCAGATATTGGCCTTGAAGATAGGCGAAAGGGTTGTAAAATAAGTTGCGGTAATGATAAAGATAATCACGGAAGTCATGGCATCAGGCACTACCTTTATCACACTGTTCAATATAGTACCGCCAAATTCGGCAAATTTCTGTCCGATGGTAGAAATAAACGAGTTTATATACTCGACAATTTCCGGATCCAGATTTTCAAAAAATTCCTGTGCATTAATGTCCTGCGAGGAGGCGGCAATGACAGGTATCAGTCTTTGCCCCTCTTCAATTAAAATGGGAAATATTGAATAGATGGCAAATGCCAGGAGAAAAAACATCAGTATAGAGCAGAGAACGACGGAAACCTTATAAGGCATAAACTTCAGTTTGTTGAGATAGGTAGCAGGAAGTTCTATTATTAAAGCAAGATAAAGACCAAAGACAAGGGCACCAAAAACGGCTCCGGCAAATTTAAAGAGCAGGAAAAAACCGATAAGGTAGATGATAAAAACCCACATCGCAGGATCAAATATATTATTCATATGATCAGTGTTCTTCATAGAATTTTTTAACCTCCTTAATATCTATCCACGTTAGGTATTTGGGCGATCCTTTTACTTTGGATGGATTTCGTAACAGATAACTCGGATGAAACATGGGCATTATCTTGACTCCATCTTTATAATCCATTATCTTTCCTCGCATTGCGGTTATTTTCACAGATTTCCTTTCCAGCAGAAAGGCCAACGGTACCGCTCCAAGTGTTACGATCAATTTTGGGTTCAGGATCTGAAGTTGTGCAAAGAGATAATGTGAACAACTTTCCATTTCGAGGGGAAGCGGATTCCTGTTGTTGGGAGGTCTGCATTTAACAATATTTGTAATATAAATCATTTCACGCTCAAGAGAAACCGATTTAAGTATCTCAGTCAACAGTCTTCCAGCCCTTCCAACGAACGGTTTCCCCGATTCATCTTCTTCTGCACCCGGTCCCTCACCAATAAATACAACCGGAGAATTCAGATTTCCCTCACCGGGAACGGTAAGATTTCTCGTCTCACAAAGTGGACAGGCCTCACATCTTTCTATTTTTTCTTCTATTCTTTTCATAAATACTGATTTATTCAAAAAACCCCCTCCAATCACAGATCATTATACAGTAAAAAAACACAAAGATTTTTTCAATCGTAAAAACGTTCTCTTAATAATCTTTTTATACAATTATCGCTGAAAAGACTAAAGACGGATGGGTTACAAGCACACCAAACTCCGCTTAAAAAACATGTAAGTCCCTCTATATATAAGAAAGAAAAGAAAAATGTAAACCCTGTTTATGGTACAATTAGAGTAAATCGGGGAAGGGGGCAAACAAATGTCAAGAAAATTTTTATTTTTCTCTATTATTCTGTTAATTACTGGTATTCTTTCGTTCTCTGCAGTTGTAGAACTTGAATTGTTAACACATCCTCAGGAGGCAGATGTTTATGTTGATCAGGTCTGGAGAGGAAATTCACCAGAAACATTATCGCTTTCACCAGGAAAACACGAAATCGAATTAAAGAAATCGGGCTATGTTCCAATGAGTATGGAAATGGATATCAGAATTCCTTCCGTACTGGAATACAATCTTTTCCCGGAAAAGGTCGTGGCGGATCAATTTCCGATTGTCATTTATCTGACAAATTATCAGCAATCCGGAAGTAGAAAAATTCTCTTCCGTGAAAATGAGGACTTGCTGATCAATGGATTGAAGAAAAGATTTGAAGATATGGGATTTATGATATCTGTCGAAAAACCCCAGGATGAGTTCGATCTGATCATGGATACGGGCAGTATCTATGAAATGTTATCTGAAAGACATCCACAGGCAAAGATGTTCATGCTTGTCAACGCCCTGTGGAGTTATACATCGTTCAGAGAAAAGAAAGTCACAAGACTCGAAGTACAGACCAGAATCTATGATCCAAACACTTCCATTGCTCTTGGTACCTATCAGGATACCTCAGAAGGAATAGGTATGATGGGTTCTGAAATAGTGGTTCTTCAGACAGTAGAAAAGGCCACTCAGAATTTCCTTGATAATATTGGGAATTACCTTGTCGAGAGAGTGGATACTGAAGAGAAAAGACCCATACTGGCAGCGAAGGAAAAATACAACGATGAGAATTTATACGTGGTCAAATCGGATAGTTCGATTAACGAACTTAAGCTGTATAACGATACCGGTGCATTGATAGATTACAAAAGCTCAGGTATTGAATCCGTTCCGTTAAACATCGTTTTTCTTATCGATAGAAGTGGAAGTAATGAAAATGAACTTCCAAAGATAAAAGAACAGATTGAATCAATACTAACTAAGCTTCCACAAAAAGCAGAGTGGGCCCTTGTTGGCTTTGATGATCAGATAGAAATCATTCAGAATTTCACAACTGATTTCAACAGATGGACCTTTGCCAAGGATAAGATCGTATCAACCGGGATGACAAGATTGTACGATGCAATTTATAATACCGCTACGATCCTTCTCAGAAGAGAAGGTATAAACATCGTCATCCTTCTTTCCGACGGAATTGATTCGGATTATTATGATACCGGATTCGGAAGCATCAAGACAGAGGAAGAGGCCTTAACAGCCATAGAAAAATCCGGAATGATTCTCTATCCCATCGGAATTTCAGACAAGAATTATGAAACCCTTTTAAAACAGCTGGCCTATTTAAGTACGACCGATTATTATGATTTAAACAAGGTTTCAATAGACAGCGTATCAGAATCGATTATCAAAGATATTTCAACAAATCTTGGGATCATAGAAACAAGCAGCAAAGAGACACCGGTTTTTTCTATTAACGGATATAAATACATAAAGGAAGAAAACAGCAGATTCCTTAATCAAGACCTCAGTATTACTTCCTTGAAGACTGGAGAAGTAACCTTTACAACTCCGGAATCTGATGATAGTGAACCGGTTGAGATCATTATTAACCCGGCAAGTACACCCGAAGAATCAAAGGCTATCGAACAGCTTTCTTCCAAAAAGGAAGAAAGCAATTTAACAGGGGAAGAACCGGAAAAAAAAATTGAATCTACTACTACCAAAGAAAGCAGCCTCTCATTAAAAGAAAGTCCGGTGGAAGGACAGGATATCAAAGTTGTACCGGAAGAGCAATCAGATGAGGAAACCGTAATCGTTGAAGAAATACCCATACAACCCGAATCATCAGATACTACAACCGAAGAATTAACAACTGAAAAAACTGAGCCGGAAGCAACGACAATCAACTCAGTAGAAGTCCCCTCGGAAAAAATTGTACAGGAAATACCGGAGGGATCAGAGGAAAAAACCATTGAAGAAACAAAGAAGGCAGAAGAGACTGAACCGGCGGTTCAGGAAAAAAACACCACAGAATTTGAAACGGTTCAGGAGGCTGAAGCATCTGTATTTGAAGAAAATGTCTTAGAAATCAACTCGGATTTTAATGAAGTTCTCAATCTGAGAGAGGTCAAGGTCTTTGATCTTGATGATAATGGCAACCTCGCCTGGAAGCAGGGGGATATTCTTTATTTCTTCGTACATGAACAAAACCGGCTGGCGGGTATCAGTATCAGTGGCGAGCTTAAAACGATTTCATTTGATTTCCCGCAGATCTCACTGATTGTTGATCAGGAATTAAAGGTAATAGAAATAAGGGAAGACAAGATTGTAGAACTTTCCAGCAAGGCCTTGAGCGCACCTGTTTCATTTATAAAGCTGCTTCGGGAAAAATATATCTCTATCGGATATGAAAACGGCAATCTGGAGATTTTTGATATTCAGGGCAACCTCCAGAACGAATGGAAACTGACGTCCGGTGTTATCAACAACCTGGTTTACGATGATTATGGTCGAATCATATTTAGTTCAACAACCGGAAGAGCCGGATGGTTAACGGATATAAATGATTCGTTGACGGAAATAAAGATAGACAAACCGATTGTCGGATTGTGTCCTTTTGATGTCGATGAGAGCAGATTTCTCATCGTTGATGCCAGCGGAGCCGTTTATTTCCAGCGATTTGAAAACGTGAAACCAACCACCAGAAACCTGAACCGTGGAATCGTTTTAAAGGCAAATTGTTCAGAAGCCAGTAATCTGCTTTTCGCAAATCACTGGGATAAATCGTTGAGAGGGTACAGAATCTTTGACCTGAAGGAAACGTTCACCGTTAAATCAAAGAAAGGCATTGAGATGTTTGATGTGGATAAATACGGCGAGATTCTTGCCATCCAGTCAGTTGACGATGAATTGTCCCTCTTTGGAAAGAATATCGACTTACCTTCCAATCTGGAAAAGATCTACCTGATCGTTGAAGAGAAAGAGGTAGAGGTCCCGGAAATCGAAGATGAAGTCATCCCTTCAGAGGTAACGCCGCCTGAAAGCACACCGTCAGATGAGGTTATCAGTACGGATAATACCGTAAAGGAACCGCCGGTTCAGGAAGAACCCGTACGGATAGAGACAGAACATACGGCAATGGACCTTTCCACCGCAAACAACTCGGAAACAAAGGATTCTTCAGAACTTGAATCCACGGATAATTCATCCAAGGAAGAAGAAGTCGCTATCGTCATCAACGGCAATGTCGTTCAGGGAAATATTGATGAGAAACCCGATACCCCTATCCCTGCTTCAAAGACATCGGAAAGGGTTCTGACTGCCGAAGAAAAACAGGGATTAACGGCTGTTTACGGTGGATGGAAGATGGCCATCGCCTACAAGGATTTTGGCTATATCATAGCTGGAGATTCTGAAATGAGAATTGTCAATCCACTTCTTCAGACCATTAAAACAATCCCTTATTCCAAAGCTGAATTGAAGGACATGGATATCTCCAAATACAATATTCTCTCAATGCTTTTCAGTGATAAAATAGAGATTTGGGATGTCGATAATCTGTTCACTTCAAAAGATACCTCACATATTAACAGCTATAAATTCCCGATTACGAATGGGAAAAATATCCGATTCTCAAGAAACGGGGAATTCCTCATTCTACTGAGAGACAATGGGGAATGTAAGATTATGTCTCTCGATTTTACCAGCGGAAAAAACATCTTCAACGAAAATGTGATAACCGCTATAGAAGCAGATTTAAGCGAGGGAACCGCTTTTCTTTTTGGGGATGCGAAGGGAAATATCGGCACCATCACTATTAACGGTATACAGAAAAAGCAGAAGGTCTCAGAAAACAGAATTTCTCATGTATTCAGTTATAGAAACAACATTTACTGGGTAGACTCTCAATCGAATGTCGGAATTCTCGGGAAATCTTCTAAAAATCTGACTTCTGAGAAGATCAATGCGGTCTATCCAGCTGATATAGACAAGGATTGGATCCTCTTCGGAACCGACAAAGGTACCCTGTTGATTACAAATAATGAACTGAAAGAAGTCGGAAAGGCAAGTGTACAGAATTCCGTTTTTTCACTCAGGGGATATAAAGAAAGTATGATTTCCATCGATGAGAAACTGAATCTTGAAAGCTGGAATCTCATTGCGGGATCGGTTTTATCGGATAAACCGAATTTCATGGATCCTTATTCTCTCTTTACCAGTGATAATCAACTTGCGATCATCACAGACAAAAAAGAATTGTATACCTATAAACCAAACACGGATACTTTGAAGAAGACAAAATTTGTAAACAACAATTTTGAAATTAATGAAATATTGAAAGACCCACTGATTATCCATTCTGAAGGTAAAAAGTATTATCCGTTTATAAACGGACAATTATACGAAAAGTCGATAGAAGTCTATAAGGAAGGCAACGTCAACAGTTCGGAAAAATATTTCATGTATTGGGAAAATGACTACCTTTCCGTTTATGATGTTGAAAATTCGGAAATGGTAAGAACTCTGAAGTTTGGGGAAGAAAACAAGGTCCATTATGCCGCAATGAGAAATGACAGACTCTTCTTCTTCTTTAACCAATCAATGGGGATAACCAATCCCTACAATCCGGGACAAGTAATTGTTATCGATCTCGCTGAAGAGGGGATCGGGGAGATCGTCTCCGTCTTTCTGATCAACGGCTCTAAATTGGGAATCCTTGATCGAAACGGCCATCTCGTCTATTATCTCCTGATCGAAGACAGATTGACCCTGCCGATAGAACTTGACAGTGAGATTGAAGAGGCTTATTTTGTACCAAGCCAGATGAAACTCATTGCAAGAAGCGGCAATCAGATCATCACCTACAACGCATTGGATAATGATATTCAGAATTATATTTTTACCAATACGGTAAAAGACTTCACGTGGACATCAGAAGGGATTTATATTCTGACAACAGATGGAACGATATGGTTTAAAGAGAATTACTAGATTAGTCATACTACGGGGGTAGACGATGAAAGATTTTAATGAATTACTAACCTTATTAAAAGAAAAAGATGAACAGAAACTGGTACTATCAGGCGCAGAGGACATTGAAGCGTTAAAAGCGGTAAAGGAAGCTTCGGATATGGGAATTATCAGCAGCATCCTGGTAGGAAATCCTGAGGTGATAAAAAAGAACTGTGAAGAAGTGGAACTAACAAATTATGAAATCGTCTCTGCTGCTTCAGAAGAGGAAACGGCTGAAAAAAGTGTAAAACTTATTTCGTCAGGAAGCGGAACCGTTCTGATGAAAGGGATGATTAAAACGGCGAAACTGCTTAAGGCCACGCTGAATAAAGAATGGGGATTAAGGACCGGTAGACTTCTCAGTCACGTAGCAGTCGCTTCAACGCCTGTACTGAAAAAAATGATAGCGATTACCGATGGAGGGATGAATCTTTTACCGACACTCGAAGAGAAAATTGATATCATCACCAATGCCGTTGAGTTGATGAAAACACTTGGAGTTGATACGCCAAAAGTTGCACCAATTGCCGCTGTTGAAGTGGTAAACCCAAAGATGCCACCCACTGTGGATGCCGCTATACTGAGCAAGATGAACAGCCGCGGGCAGATAAAGGGTTGTATTATTGATGGACCATTGGGACTGGATAACGCTTTAAGTGAATTCGCCGCCAGTATCAAGAAAATTCCGGGAGATGTCGCTGGAAATGCGGATATATTACTTGTCCCAGATATTCACAGTGGTAATTTTCTCGGAAAAAGTGTTGAATATATCGGTGGAGGTACAATTGGCGGGCTTATCATGGGAGCTCAGGTACCTATAGTAATAGTAAGCCGGGCGGACAAGGCAGAGGCAAAACTGGCTTCTATTGCGCTTGGTGTCGTAAACAGTGTAAATCATAAATAAAGGAGAAAAGAATGATTGATAAATTTGACAAGTTGATTGTAAAGGCAAAGAGTATCAAAGAAAAGTTCAAGTATGAAGAAGTGATTCCTGAAGGTATAAAAACGGAAGATATCGCCAAAACAATAGAACATACCAATCTGAAATCAACGGCCACACCGGAAGATATAAAACTACTCTGCCAGGAGGCGGTAGAAAACAAATTCAGATCGGTCTGTATTCATCCGTCATATATACCCGTTGCAAAAGAGTATTTGTCAGAAAGCGATGTCATCATCGTTACCGTTATCGGTTTTCCCCTTGGAATGAATACAACCGTGAATAAGGCCAAAGAAGTGGAGAATGCCATTTCACTCGGTGCCGATGAAGTTGACATGGTTATCAATCAGGGGAGACTGAAAGCGGGAAACTATCAAAATGTTTTCTTCGACATTTCAAAAGTTGTCAAGGCCGCAGGCAGCTCTCCTGTAAAGGTAATCATAGAAGCCTGTAATCTGACGGATGAGGAAAAGATCATAGCCTGCCTTTTATCTGAAGAAGCGGGTGCCAAATATGTCAAGACTTCAACGGGCTTTGCACAACATGGGGCGACACTTGAGGATGTGGCCCTGATGAGATACACCGTCGGACCGGATGTCCTCGTAAAAGCAGCCGGTGGGGTGAGAGATCTTGAGATGGCAAGAAAGATGATCGCTACCGGTGCAGCATTACTCGGTACAAGCAGTGGAATAAAAATACTCAATGGAGATGCGGTTAACGGAGGGTATTGATGTTGTATAAAACTCGATACGATGCAGCGATAACCATTGCGAGGGCCGTTGGGGATCAGATTGCTTCGAGGCATTTTGAACCGTTTGTTGTGGATTTCAAAGATTCAGACGCTAACGATCCTGTAACCAGTCTTGATCAATTTGCACAAAAAGAAATCATCAGGTTGATCAGCAGCCAATTTAAAGATGACAAATTCTACGCTGAAGAAGATGATGAAAATAGCATCTCTCTGGCTTCCGAGAATTTATGGATTATCGATCCCATCGACGGAACGGCAAATTTTATGCATGGACTTCCTTTATGGGGTGTGTCTATCGCTTTTTCGACAAATGGAAAAATATTGTTCGGCATCGTTTACTGCCCTGAACTCTCACTGTTCTATGAAGCTTATACCGGATATGGTGCTTTTTTAAACCAAAAAAAGATGACCGTTTCCTCAATCCCAGTCTTGAAAAAGTCTGTCATCACTTCGGGATTGACTCACGGGCTGCATCTTGAATCGGGAGAAGAAAACCGCATATTTTCCCTGTTCACATCACTCCTCAAATCAGCACAAAGGGTAAGGATTCTCGGTTCATCGGTATTGCAGATTTGTGAAGTTGCATCGGGACATACTGAAGGATTTTGTGGGATCCAGTTGAAGCCCTGGGATTTTGCAGCATCAGCAGTAATACTGAAAGAAGCAGGCGGAAAGATTACGGATTTTTATGGTCGTGAAATAGATCTGCATACTCAGGATTTTATATGTTCCAACGGTATTATTCATGATAAAATTTTAGATTTATGTAAAGATACATTGTTCAATTAATTAATTTCAGGTGAATTGTGTTATATTACTCGTGGTGAGAAATCACTGAATACCAAAGGAGGTGTGACGAATGATCTTAGTAAACTTGATGATGCAAAGCGTTGATTTTGCTGTGGGTTACCTGTGTCTCGTCATGCCTGAAGATAACTGGAGATTGTTGAGTTAGATTATATCTTACTCATTAACGGATATAAAAGGGTCTTGACGAGAGTCAAGACCCTTTTTTTATTTCAAATTCTTTTTGGAGGTGTATTAATGTGTTAGAAAGAACAGAAACGTCTTTTTACTCGGAAAAAATCTATGACAGGGGGATTTCATTAACACGGCTTAATCAGATGCCGAAGGGTGTAATCCCATGAAAGATCTCTTTTAATTTAAAATCAGGAAAAATTGAAAACAGGGGGTTATAAAATGCCTTTAAAAGACAGTCTGCCATTAAGCGTTAAAAATGTCACCAAGAACTTTATTAAAAACAAAAAGAAATGTATAAAGGCAGTCGATAATGTCTCATTTGAGATCAATCAAGGTGAGACTTTTGGAGTTCTTGGCCCTAACGGTTCGGGGAAATCAACCCTGATACGCATGATTTCCACATTGCTGATTCCGGACGAGGGAACAATAAAAGTTTTCGGATATGATATCGAACAAGAGTCAGTTAAAATACGTGCGTTGATCAACAGAGTTTCCGTAGAGGCAAGTTTTTTTAAAAAACTATCCGCAATAGAGAATCTTCTCTTCACCGCCGGACTCTATGGAATATCCAAAAAAGAAGCCCGTGAAAAACTCGGGAATATCTTTGAAAAGATCGGTTTGGATAAGAAAAGGTTAAATGATCCGATAGAAGACTTTTCAAGGGGCATGCAGCAAAAAGTATCGATTGCAAGGGCCTTCTTAACAGCTCCGAGACTTTTGCTGCTCGACGAACCGACAACCGGTCTGGATCCGAGGGCGAAAAAAGAGGTACAGAATATGATTTATGAAGTAAAAGACACATATAACACGACGATCCTTCTTACGACACATGACATGTATGAGGCGGAAGAATTATGTGAAAGGGTGTCGATTCTTCATAAAGGAAAGTTAAGAAAGATGGGTTTTGTAGATGAGTTGAAGAAGAGTATTCCTGAAAACAAAACCAAGGCGATCGGTCTTGAAGATGTCTTCCTCTATTACACGGGAACTACCTTAAAGGATGAAGAGGAAAAAGAGCAGGAATTACGCGAGGTGTCATGATATGCAGTTAGTTTTAAGAGAATTAAGAGCCGCCTGGGCTTTTGTCGAGAGAAATTTCAATTTAACCAAAAGATACTGGAAATGGGAAGTCGTATTTCTTGCATACACTGTTGCAAATTCGGTAACAATGGGATTTATAGGAAAAGGGATCGAATCTTTTTCAGGTACGGAAGTCGATGTGAATTTTCTGATCCTTTATATGCTGATCGGATCTATTCTCTGGGGGTATCTCTCAATACTTTTTGAAATCGTTGCCGAAACGGTTGCATGGGAACGATGGGAGGAGACCATTGAATACACGTTCATGTCTCCTATCTCAAGAGCAACACACCTTCTTAGTGTGTGCTGGTATTCGATATTGTATGGACTCCTAAGAAGTATCATCATATTGTTTTTTGTCTCATGGTTCTTCCAGCTTGATTTAAGCAGTGCCAACATTGCCGCAGCTGGGGGTGTCCTCGCTGTGGGAAGCCTGTCTTTTATCGGTCTTGGAATGATTGCGGCGATATTACCCCTTATTTCTCCTGAAAAAGGGGTACAGGTCGTTCATATCTTCCAGGCACTGTTGCTGATGTTTTCCGGTGTATATTATGAAGTCGACGTTCTGCCCGTATGGATGCAGAAAGTTGCATGGTTCTCTCCGGCTACTTATGCCCTAAAGGGAATGAGAGAGGCCATACTTGACGGCAAATCATTCGGGGCATTAACCAATTACACATTGCCTTTATTGCTGATGGGAACGATCATGCTGCCATTGGGTATCTTCGTCTTCAAAAAGATGGAGGAACATGCAAAGAAAAAAGGACTGCTCAAGAGAAACGGATAATTTTCCTCTTCTTCGCTATCGAAGAAGAGGCTTTGTAAAGAATTATTTATTTTAGTTATTAAAACTAAGACATTTAGTTATATAATATGGATATAGAAATTAAAACGTTATAAAGACCGACCTTTTAATTTCTGTAGTTTGGATAGTGTTTTTACATAACAGAAACGAGGGGTAATATGGAAAGGGATTTAACACAGGGAAACATCATAAAAAACATTTTATACATGTCGGTCCCAACGATGATGGGATTTATCGCACAAACTCTATATGATCTGGTGGATATGGCCTGGATAGGGAGAATTTCTTCCGAAGCGGTTGCAGCGGTCACTATATTAACCAGTATTTTCTGGCTGGTAGAGGTGTTAAATGAAATAATCGGGACAAGCTCCGTATCGTTGATATCACAGAATTTTGGTGCGGGAAACTATAAACAGACAAAAGCCTGTATTGAGCAAACACTGACATTTAAAATGCTTGTCTCAGTCATTGCGATGATACTGCTTGTCATATTCATGAAACCACTAATCGGTTTTTTCACTCAAGAGGAAACGGTTCAGAAAGCGGCACTTGATTACGGGTACCTGAGAATCTTCTTTTTACCGATCATGTTTTCTACATACAGTATCAATACTGCATTGAGATGTATCGGTGATTCAAAAAGGCCTATGATTCTGATGTTTGTCACTTCTGTCATCAATATCGTACTTGATCCGATTCTGATGTTTGAGACGATACCGTTGATTAATTTACCTGGTGCCGGATTGGGTGTATACGGAGCGGCACTTGCCACGGTCATTTCTATTTCCGTGGGATTTGTCGTAGGACTTATCATGATTTTCAACTTGAAGAACAGAGAAATACGGCCAACTGTCAAGGGAATTTTCAGACTCAACGCCAAAATAGATAAAAAATTAATCACTATTGGATTGCCAACTGGAATTGAAGTACTTTTCAGACAACTGGCACAGATCACTATCTTAAAAGTGGTTACCGTATTCGGCACGGTTGCAGTTGCGGCTTTGGGAATCCAGCAGCGCCTTTCCGGTTTCTTCATCATGCCACTCATCGGTCTTCTTATGGGTGGAAGTACGATTGTCGGGCAAAATATGGGTGCTGAAAAAATGGAGCGTGCTGAAAAGACAACCCATCTTGCTGCTACGCTTGGCGGAATCATTATGGGCGGCGTAACGATTTTCGTACTCCTGTTCACAGAACAAATAATGGGTGTTTTCGTAAACGATCCCGAGGTCATCAGAATGGGAGTCCCCATGTTGAGAATCATAACTCCTTCGTATATCCTTCTCGCCGTAGGATTTGGCTGGGCAACAGGTTTTTCTGGTGCCGGATACAATATGCCGTTCCTGATCTCGGCGGTCATTGCGAGATGGGGGGTTCAGATTCCATTTATGCTCATAACCATCTATTCACTGAGTCTTCCGATAACTTTTATCTGGATCAGTTTTGCCCTTTCTGAAATTGCAGAATTTGCGGTCATTGCAATCATCTTCTTCAACGGAAAATGGAAAATGAAAAGGGTATCACATCTGGTTTAAATAAATATATCGAGCGAACAAAGGGGGAATCTGTTGATTCCCCCTTTGTTCATTTACAGAACCTATTTAAAAAAGTACTTTATTTGTTATAATAGATGGATGCACAGTTATAAAGGTTTTACAGAAACAGACAAAAGGGGGAATTATTATGAGAATGTATGATCTGATTTTAAAGAAGAGAAACGGTCTCGAATTAACCAAAGAAGAAATTGAATATATCATCAGCGGTTATGTTGATGGAAGCATACCGGAGTATCAAGTATCCGCATTCTTGATGGCTTGTTATTTCAAGCATCTGACTAAAAAGGAAACTTATCTACTCACCGAATGTATGCGTTATTCCGGAGATACCGTTGATTTATCCGCTATTCAGGGAATAAAGGTTGACAAGCATTCCACAGGCGGTGTCGGGGATAAGACAACTCTGACACTCGCACCGATGGTTGCAGCCTGTGGGGCAAAGGTTGCCAAATTATCCGGCAGAGGTCTTGGACATACCGGCGGTACGATTGATAAACTCGAATCAATCAGAGGGTTTAACACATCCGTTGCCATGGATGACTGGATCGATCAGGTCAACTCAATAGGGATTGCCGTAGCGGGTCAAACGGCAAACCTCGTCCCCGCAGATAAAAAGATCTACGGATTACGGGATGTAACGGCAACCGTCGACGAAGCCTCGTTGATCGCATCGAGTATTATGAGCAAAAAACTTGCCGGTGGAGCCGATGCCTTTGTGCTGGATGTAAAAGTCGGATCAGGTGCATTTATGAAAGATGTGGAGTCAGCTTCAGAATTAGCTCATATCATGGTAGATATTGCGAACAATGCAAATAAAAAGGCTTGCGCCATCTTGACAAACATGGATCAGCCACTCGGAAACAAAATAGGAAACGCCTTGGAAGTCGAAGAGGCCATTGATACGTTAAAGGGAAATGGACCGGCAGATTTCACAGAATTATGTATGATACTCGGCGAAAAGATGCTGAAATTTGCATTGGGTATTCCCGAAACCACTGCAAGAAAGAGGCTTGAGGAAGCTGTTGACAGTGGCGCTGCCTATCAGAAATTCATAGAATTTGTAAAGGCACAGAACGGCGACATATCAGCACTGGATAGCCTTGTCAAGTGTAAGGGAATCTATGAATACAAGGCGGAAGAAACCGGATATATCAGCGGGATCAATACGGAAAAGATCGGTATTGCCGCGATGGTACTGGGTGCCGGTAGAGAAAAGAAAGATGATATACTCGATTTTTCTGTGGGTTTTGATTTTGTTAGAAAAACAGGTGCTTATGTGAAGAAGGGTGAAAAAATCCTTGATATTTATTATAACGATGAGAAAAAACTTGCCTCTTCAATCAAATGCCTTGAAAATTCCATCTGTTTCGATAAATCCGAAAGTGTAAAAAAACCGCTGATATTTGATATAATTGAATGATAAGATTTATTCCAACAGAGTTGATAGGTTTATCTGTTAAAGTATATTAGGGTGAATAAATAATATAAAAGAATTTGTGGGGGTATTCAAGATTTTGGGTTTGATAAAAAAAGCGGTAACATTTTTTCTTGTAATAATTTCCTGTGTCGTCATGGCGCAGGAATTGTATTATATACAACCGGATGGGAATTATATCAGGTTTCGCGAACCGGATATTTCAATAGTAAGCGGAAAGCTGATGATCAACGTAGAGACTTTGACAGAATTTGGTGCAGGGGTAACTTCGTTTTCGGGATCAAATAAACACTATCTGATAAATAAAAATACTGGCGAAACACTCGTTGTAGATCCTTATAATGGTTTATTGTTAAATTTTTTTGAGGATTATGAAGGTCTTGTCGTTGTGATCTCTGACAAGACTTATCTTTCTGCTGAAACGGCTTTCAGGTTTCTCGGTTTTGATTTTTCCGGTGATGAAAGGTATTATGTCTACAAATCAAAAGATATTATTCGGCTGAATTCGGTTTCTATGAATCTTAGGGCTGTCACATTTGAATTCTCAAATTCCTTTTTCAGCGAAGATTCGATGATCAAAGTAGATACAAAGGGAAACGAGGCAAGTATCATGGTCTTTCCCGCCGATATAAAAAACACACTCATAAGGGGAGTGATCCTGAAGGAGAGTGATCCGTTCTACGCAGAATTCAACCTCTCTTTTAATGTACCGGTAGATTATAGAATCATGAAAAACGACAATTCAGTCACCGTATATTTCACACATGTCGATCCCTATCTTGAGGAAATCCAAGTACTTTCGAGGGGAATTCAGTGGTATAGAAAAAAAGAGGTGTTTGAAAATTCCACGTTGAAGGTTACCTATCTCGAAATAGACACCACGGAAGCGGAATTCACCCTTAAACCTGAAATTGCCTATAACGGTTTGGGAAACAGGGATAAAGTCAGTAATATGGTAAGAAAAAATTTTGCCTTTGGCGGGATTAACGCCTCGTACTTCGATACTGTAACGAATTTTCCCGTAGGAATACTGATAATAGATGGAGAGATAGAATCGGAACCCTTTTATTACCCGAGACCATTTTTCGTGAGAACGGATGAGAATCAATATTCTATACTGGATATCGATACGGAAATACATGTCAGGATCGGTGGGTCTCTCTTCCTTGTGAAGGGAGTAAACAAGTACAGCAAAAACGGCGATGTGATCGTTTATACGGAGAATTTTGGAAAGACAATTCCTCAAGATCCTTTGAAAGAATATGTCGTCGTTGTAAATGACAAGGTCATATCAAAGACTTATACCCCAAAGGTCCCCGCAAACGGAAAGGTTATTGTCTTTAATCCCGCGGATCTGGCAAAATTCATCAAGATCGGCGACGCTTTCTCGATGAATTTTATCGCCCCTGGGTTTCAGTACACTATCACCGATGCCATAGAAGGAGGGCCCTTGTTGCTCTCCGGGGGACAGCTTGTTGAGGATTTTGAGAGTATTAAGGCAACATACGGATCTAAAATCATAGAGGGAAGAACGCCAAGAACAGTTATTGCCCTTGCCAAAGATAAGATTGTAATGCTTGTTATTGACGGATATCAATCGGAAAGTTCGGGATTAACGTATAATGAACTCGCAAGATTTCTCCTGAAAAAAGGGTATACCGACGCAATGTGTTTTGACGGGGGATCGTCATCGGTGATGCTGGCCGATTCAAGAGTTGTCAACAACCCCTCTTCAGGCGAACCAAACGTGCCTGTTGGACTTATTTTAGACAGACATGAGGATTAATCAAAGGATCCAACCAAGAGAACCTGTTTTAATAAATAAATAGATCATTCGAACCGGATCGGTTCGTACGGAGGTGCATTTTGTGGGAATACAGGTAGAAAACAGAAGAACACTGACCTTTATCGGTCATAACGGATCGGGAAAAAGTACACTGATCGAATCAATGCTCAAAGTTGCGGGCAAAGTCAAGGAGCTTGGAACAACACTTAATTATGATCCGATGGAAAAAGAAAAAAATACAACTCTTTCCATAGGATTGGCAACTTTCACAAAGGATGATTATGAATTTCTTGCGCTTGATACACCCGGATTTGGGGATTTTATAAGTGAAGTCATTTCAGGTATGTTTGCTGCAGAGAATGTTATTTCTGTAATCAATGCCTCTGCAGGGATAGAAGTTCAGACAGAAAGAACATGGAAGGAAGCAGAAGCATTGAAAAAGCCCATCATGGTATTCGTCAACGCCATGGATAAAGAAAGGGCAAATTTCGATGAGGTACTCGATGAGCTGAACGCCAAATTCGATAAACACATCGTACCGGTCTATCTTCCAATCGGGCAGGAAGAGAGTTTTGAAGGTATTGTGGATCTGTTAAACAATTGCGCGTATAAATATGCCGCTGATGGATCAGGAAAAAAAGACAAAATCGATGTCCCCGCCAATTTGTCAGATAGAGTCGAGACAATCAGATCGGAACTCATCGAAAATATTGTAGAAACCGATGAAGAAATGATGGAAAAGTATCTTGAGGGTGAGGAATTCAGCGGAGAAGAACTCTTCAAAGCGATGAGAAAGGCTTATATTGATGGAGAACTCGTTCCTATTGCCTGTGGTTCAGCAACACAGAATATTGGCATTGATCTCTTTATCGAGCTGTTAAAGGCTACCGGAGCTAATCCACTCGAAAGAAAAACAGACATGACAAAAATGGCCGATGGAGATGCCGATTTTGAACTCGTTCCTGAAAAGGATGCGCCGTTTGTCGGTTATATATTCAAGGCAGCAGTGGACCCGTTTATTGGAAAACAGTCCTTTGTAAAGGTTCTTTCAGGTTCAGTAGAAACTGGAAATGCCTTTGTGAATGTAAATAAAAATTCAAACGAAAAGGCTTCTCATATTTATCATGTAACCGGTAAGGATCAGGATGAGATCACCGAATCGACACTCGGAGATATCATCAGTGTACCAAAACTTAAAGAGAGCGAAGTGGGAGACACACTTTGCAATCCTTCCAGAAGGTTGCTGGTCGTTAACCCGGAATATCCGGAACCGATGATGACAAAATCCGTCCATCCAAAATCAAAGGCGGATATTGACAAGATTTCAAATGGTCTTTCGAGACTCGCGGAATCCGATCCTACGTTCAACTGGGAACATGATCCCGAGACAAACGACACCGTTATTTCCGGTATGGGAACAACGCATTTGAATGTGATGGTAGAAAAACTGAAGAAACTCTTTAAGATTGATGTAGAAGTCGGTCAGCCAAAGATTCCCTATAAGGAAACGGTTAAGGGAAATGCCGATGTCGAATACAAACACAAGAAGCAATCCGGCGGTCATGGCCAGTACGGACATGTTAAAATCAGAATTTCACCGCGTGAAAGAGGGACGGGATTTGAATTTGCCGAAACGATATTTGGCGGATCCGTACCAAATAACTATATTCCCTCTGTTGAAAAAGGCGTCGTGGAATCCATGAAGAAGGGAATTCTCGGTGCTTACCCCGTTGTAGATATCAAAGTAGAACTTTACGATGGATCCTATCATGATGTAGATTCTTCCGATATGGCTTTCCAGATTGCTTCCAGACAGGCATTTAAAAAAGGGATGGAACAGGCAAAGCCGGTTCTTCTCGAACCGATAATGGACGTAGAAGTACATACACCGGATGAAAATTCTGGAGATGTTATAGGAGAAATCACTTCGAGAAGAGGAAGGCCAATGGGGATGGAAGCCGGATCAAAAGGCTATCAGGTGGTAAAAGCCACGGTACCTTATTCTGAAATGCTCGATTTCTCAAACCAGCTCAGCTCAATCACCAGCGGTAAGGGGTATTTCACGATGAAATTTGCCAATTATTCTGAAGTTCCGGCAAATGAACAGGAAAAGATCATAGCCACAAGAAAAAGAGAACTCGAAGAAAAAGAATAATGTTTTTATCCAATAGGTCTGGAGATTGTAAAATCTCCAGACTTGTGTTTTTAAATTTTTTGAGAAAAGAGTGAAAAATGAGAAACATATCGCAGAGGCTAACCTTTATCCTTCTCGTAATTCTAATACTTTTTTCAACCAGTTTATTTTCTGAGAATACACTTGAACCGGAAAGCGGTGAAGTAAAGATAGAAATTTCTGCTGACCGGTTTAATTTTTCGGGAGATAACAGTCGGGTCATATTCAGCGGTAACGTTCGGATCAAATATGAAGAGATGATCATAGAAGCACCAACCATCACGGCATACTTTTCATCCCCGGATACGATTGATTTTTTTAAAGCGGAATCTTCGGAAAGTACATCGGTCATCCTTCATAAAGACAAAGAGGTATTTACTTCAAAGAGCCTCAAGGCTTATGTTCAGAAAAGAGCTTATTTTCTTTATGAATTACGTGGAACTTATAAATCCAAAAATGCCAAGGGAAAAGAACAGGATATGATACTTGCTTCTGAAAAAAGCAGAAGTAAAACGTTCGAAGGGAAAAATATCACGGAGGCTCACAGGGGATACCTGACGACTTGCGATGAGGAAAAACCGCATTACAGATTCCAGGCCAATTACATCGTCGTAAAAAACAGTAATGAGATTATCGCATATGATCTTCTGATGTACATATATGATATTCCTATATTACCGTACCCCGTCTTTTTCACCTCACTTGAAAGAACCGCACAACCGGTCGAATCTTCGTTTACCTTTACGGGGAGTTCTGGAATACAAACGCATCTTCGTTTTAATTATTTTTCAAAAGGCGACGAAATCGGGTCTGTTTTTTTCGATACAGTTGGTGATGGGGATAAAAAGGGGAATACAATAGGAACGGAAAACAAATTCACTCTACCTGATGGAAAGACTAAGATATATTTTTATGGTCTTCAGAAGACCGGTGAGGATTTTTCAAACCGGAACAGTGAGATAAAACTTGATCTCTCAAGAAAATGGAACAATTCTTTTGATTCACTTTTTTATTACAGAAACAAACAGACGGTGAGTAGTGATATCATCAGTACAAGAAATTCAGAGATAGGAATAACATTGAAAGGGAACATCAATGGAAATGGAAGTTTCGCCTTTGAAATGGGGAAACAGGAATTGAGAAGCAGCAGTAAGAATACGGATACTTATATTCTGCCATCGTTTTCAATGGGCACAATGCGTTATAAATTTTTTGAAGATATTTATCCGGTAAGTATCAATTTCAACACGCTTAAATTCAGTGCAAAGGATACAACAGATGCTTCAGCAACTTTTGCGGAAGTTCTGGAATCCTTACAGTATGCAGCTCAGTACGGTGTATCAACATCGCTGCCTAAAGTCGTTATCAGAGATATAACACTTGTAAATGGTTTTACTTCTTCCCTGCAGTATTCTTTTAAAGATGATGCGGAGTATAAGGATGATCTTTTCTTTGACAATACTTTTGAACTGCCGAAGATAGGATTTGACTGGGAGGATTATTTCGGGTTGCACACTCAATATACCATGAGGGCCGGTTATCTTGATGATGCAGAAGGCAACACCGCCTATCGATACTCAGAAAATGTGAAAACAGATTTAAATTTTAAGCTCTTCATCTGGGACAATACGATCTCTCATGATTATGTATTTCTTAAATCAGATGGAAATACTTCAAGATTTGGCTACAATAAGGAAAAAAGTCTTCTCAGTTTGACTTCGGCTTTAAAACTTGAACCGCTCGGTTCTAGCATATCGCTAAAAACAACCTATGATTTTCTTAAGAATTCGGAACAGTTATCCAATCCCCAACTGATTACAAATACTGCATTCGATTTATTTGAAACGGATATCAGTTTAAACACAAAAAGTACTATTGACGCAAGTTCGACTAAATTCTTATCCACTGATTATTCATTCAAGGTAGATAATCAATATTTCTACAACAATTTAAGTTTTATTTATTTGTACGATCAGGAAATCAATATCAAAAAGCTCGCTGATTCTTTTGGTATCAAATTCGGACCTTTTGAACAAATGAAAAAAATCAGTTCTGATTTTGACCTCGTTTTTCTTGATAATAACGATGAAGAAGGACTGAAGCTCGATAAAATAACAAACAGAAATTCGATTTCTATCGGACAATTCGGTGTTATAAACAGTCTCACTGAAAATTTTGACATTCAGATTTATCCACAGGAAGATGAGGAAAAAATAAATTATATAAAAAATACTTTAAATATGAAACTTGAGGATATGACACTCGCATTCAGTACCAAATATTCTAAAAACAAAAAAATAGCCTTTGATTTTGGCGGGACATTTGAAAAATTAACACTTAACTTTGGTACGACATACGATATAGACGACACAAAGATTGAGTCGATAAAACTTTCTATGGTCAAGGACCTGCATTGCTGGGAAAATGAAACAAGTGTTGAGTTCGGATTGAACAGTGAATCGGAACTTGAGCTGACCAAATTCACAACAAGTTTTGCCATAAAGGCCTTCCCAGAGAAACATGTCAAGATTGAACCGTTGAAGAAAGAATTCGATCTCGCTATCTTCTGATAAAGAAAATCCACCTACCGTGGAGTGCGTTTCACGGTAGGTGGATTTTCTTTATTTTTTTAAAAGTCTAAAGTCAAGACAACAATTCGATGACTGCTTCCGGTGAGATCCTTAAAAGAGATCTGGCGGAAATGTTTATCATGTCAAAATCCTCCTGAGGATTCTGCATGATCTGCTTTAGTATCGGAACGGCCTCGCCCAGTTTTAAGCGGGCTGCAATATTCATAGATTCCTTTCTAACACCATCATCTTCCTTATAATTCTTTATCGTATCGATGATAAAGGAATAAGCATCTTCGATCTTCAAGCGTCCTATTGCACGAACAGCAGCCTTTCTGACATTCTTACTGTAATCTTTGCAGACATCATCAATAATCTCTACGATATGATAATCGAGCATTTTACTCATGGCATTCATCGATGCGGTTCGCACCCTTTCATCCGGATCGGAAATCTTGGATCGGATGATAGGAACCGTTGATGTTTCATTTAACTTGGCAAATCCTTTTAAACTCTGAGCCCTGATTTCAGCATTTTCATGTTCAACAAAATATTCAAGGGAACTGATCACCCTTGAAGGGGCTTCAATATTCAAATTGACATAAGGCATGATCAATTTTGGGATTAAGACATCGTCTTTTCGCTGTTCCACAATCCCATTTACAATCTTTTCAGCAATATCCAGCGGGAGGTCTTTAATAATTGAAATGAATGACTGTCTCTCCCTGTCGGAAAAAGCACTTCTGTCGGTTAAAAAGGCCTCAAGTTTCTCAAGACAATATTTGGGTTCTATGGGAATCAGCTTCACCAAAGCCGTTTTTCTCAACTGAAAATCGGAGCTCTCGGAAACCGTCTTCTTTAACAATTCCACATCCTGTGTTCTTTTGATCTTTATTGACAGGGCAAGTTTCTGTACACCGGGATTTAAATCAGTCAGCAACGGTTCAAGGGTTTCGTTTTCTATCTCCTCTTCGAGTGTTTTCAGGACGGCCAATCTGATTTTCGGGGAATCATTGTTCAGCATTGGTCTCAGCTCATAGTCAGAAGTCAGCCAATAAATGGTCTGTATGGCTTCAATACAAACAGATTCTTCCGGATCATCCAACAGGGGAATCATTTTTTCATAATCATCAGCTACACCCATTTCTCGAAAGTACTTAACAGCTGTTTTTCTGACACCCGGATGTGGATCCTCAAGCAGTTTTGCAATCTTTTCTGAATTGAGTTCAAACTTAATCATACCTGAAATCGCCTGCATACGAACCGAAGGACTCACCGAATTCAGAAGTTCATCATACTGAACACTAAATTTCGCAACATTTTTCTGCTCAAAATTGGAAACAAGTTCTTTTGCTATTTTAAAAGACATAACTTTTTACCTTCCTTATCCTATTCATTATAATTCACTTTATCAATAACTTTTTCGTCGTTAACATCTTGTCTCTGAGAATAGTTCAGTGCACTGATGACAAAACCAAATCCCATGAGAAACGATATCATCGAACTGCCACCATAACTGACAAATGGAAGCGTAACACCTGTTGGAGGCAAAAGTCCGAATACTACCCCTACATTAATAACAACCTGTAAAAGGATCAAATAGGCATAACCAACCACGATTACTTTCGCTGCCTGATGATGCACACCGTTTAAAGCTGCATTTATCATATTTCTACACATAAAATAATACAGGATGAGAAGAACGGCCATCCCAAAAAAACCGAGTTCCTCACCAAGGATTGCAAAGATAAAATCAGTAAACTGAACAGGGATGACATACTTATAACTACCAAGGCCGAGACCCTGCCCCATCAGTCCACCTGAGGAAATCGCCTTCAAACTGACATCTACCTGACCCTGAGCTTCTCCTTCCTGAATCAGTCCAAGGAAATTCTGTATCCTCTCAAGCTGATACGGCTTGATTAATTCAAACTGGAAGGCAAGTATCAAGGCAAGAATTATCAACCCGACAATTAAAAAGATATAGGACCATCTCAATCCGGAGATGTACATCACCATCAACCCGATAGAAAATATGATGATAGAAGTGCTCAAATCCGGTTCTGCGGCTACAAGTAAAGATACAATAACTACCCAGGAAAACGGAATAATGAACTGTTCCACTATTCCTTTCGTATCATTCTGATTCCGTTTGAAATAATAAGAGGCGAGAAATACTATGAGAACAATTTTCGCAAGTTCTGATGGTTGAACATTGATCCCGGCAACCTCTATCCATCGATGACTATGTACATCTGAGGCAAAGGCAAAAACAGCGAGAAGCAAAAACACCGTTCCAATCATATAAAAAGGGGCATACCGTATATGCTTGTCAAGCGGAATGAAGGCCACAACGAGCATCGCCACAATTCCCATCACGATAAATTTTATCTGACGTAAAAAATAAGCATCAGACGCATATTCAGCTGATTTATAAATGAGTATATAGCTCGAACTGTACAGGATGACAATTCCCATTACCATGATTAACGCTAACAGATAGATGATTCCTTTGTAATTCGGCCTTCCTGATTTCACCTTTTTCACGCTGTTTTCTGGTCCTTGTGACAATTTAACTCCAATACCTTTTTTGTAATCATAAAATAATCTGCCAGATTGTTTTTGAGAAAATAAAGATTTGAATCCACATTTTTACAGTCTGATGCCCCAAACCCCGGAACGGCTTCCAAATAATTAGAGATAAACGATGAAATGATCTCTTCATTCCTATCGGCACTCGGAATAGCCAACGTAGAAATCACCTTCCCCTTTTCGAGAAGATTGTCTATATGCCAGTGTTTCTTATACTCACCTGATTGATAGGAAACATGTCTGTTTATTCTTTGCTTTAAATTCTTCATAGCAGAACCGACATAGACGTAAATCCCCTTCTTTATCTCTTTAGGCCTACCTGAAATTGTCATTTCTATATCCATCGGTAATTCTACAAATAGTAAATAACTGCCGGTATTCATATTAATTCTCTCTTGATACTATAACGATCTCGCTGAGGTTTCCCGTCTTCATGAAGAAGTTATCAAGGTTTTTCAAAAAACCCAGCCTTGTTAATTTTAAATCTTCCCTCTCACTCATGACAAACACATTGTCAAAGTAATTATTTATCGTAGCAGTTAGTTTTTTAACCGTCTCAAACGCCCCTTTATAATCAAAGGAATTGATCTTTTTCAACGCCACCTCTTTTATCTCTACGAATTCAGTCTCAAGAGTTCTTTCTTCCTCGTTTTCAAACAGCCTTGAATCATAATCACATGAACTATGAGTCTTAGTGATGTTATGGACTCTTTCAAACAGCTTGGCAAGGTCAAAGAAATCCTCATCCATTTTTATACTCATTAAGGCCTGTGCGGCAAGGTAACTTCGCAAAGGATTTGAATTCAGATGTGAAACGGCGTTTATGACATCATATTCGATTCCGTTTTCATTCAGGAAATAATCCACCCTGTTCTTCAGCAGTTCGGCAAAAATTTCCTTCAGTTTTTTGAGCTGCTCCTGACTCAAATTAAAATGATAAAGCTGGACAGATTCAGCAAACAGTTCTATCAGATCAAAATCCCATTCTCGATCAATGATGATGTTTAATATCCTTGTAAGTGCCCGTCTCAAGGCAAACGGATCCTTTGAACCGCTTGGAATGTTCTTGATGAGTAAATTTCCAGCTATCGTATCCAGATTATCCGCTAGGGTAACAATACAACCCACATAGGTTTCTGGAACCCGATCAGAATACTGCTCTTCAATGGCCTGAGAGACTTCAAAAGGCTCTCCATCAAGTTTTGAATAAATCCTTCCCATAATCCCCTGTAGTTCGGGGAATTCATAGACCATATGCGTCGTCAAATCATTTTTCATGAGGGCAGCCGCTTTTGATACGAGTTTTTTTGATTCTTCAGTTAAATCCAGTTTATCGGAGATAGTAATCGCAAGACTCCCGTTTCGATTTACCTTTTCAAGCATATTTCCTAACTTATTCTGGAATCCGATAGATTCAAGCAGCTTATCCCTTTCTTCAAAGGGAATTTTCATGTCCTCTTTATAGTAAAACAAAGCATCTTCTAATCTCGCCTCAATAACCTTTCTGTATCCTTTTTTCACATTTTCAGAAGCCTTTCCCTTCTCATCGACGTTATCCTTGAAAGATAGAAACTGATTCATGAGGGTTGATTGTTTTAATACGGGAAAGGTCCTCTGATGATGCTTTAAGGTAGTAATAAGAACCTCTTTCGGTAATTCAAGATATTTCCGGTTAAAATCACCCACAACAGGCGTTGGAAATTCAGTGAGTGAAGTGACTTCTTCAACGAGCTCATTATCAAGCGGTATAATTACCCCATCGATTTCTTCAACAGCTTTTATATCTCGAAGAATTTTATCTTTTCTTTCAGACTGATACGCATAAACACATTTTTCTTTCATGATTTCAAAGTATTCATCTGCTTTTCCTACACTGATTTCATTATTTTGAATTTTATTATCCGCGGTAAATGAAAGAAATCTGTGTCCTTCAGTCTTGTTAGTGGCTTTCTTCCCCATAAACTCAAAATCAAGAATATCGGTTCCGATTACAGCAAGCACATTATGAACGGGTCTGACAAACTTATACTGCCCATCAGCCCACTTCATCGGTTTTTTAAAGTTCAGCTTATAAAGGAATTCGGGTAATCTCTCTTTTAAAACTTCAGCAGTACTTCTCCCAACAATCTTTCTCTGTATATAACAATAGTCGACTCCATTCTCCTCTTTCACAATAATATCCCCGACAACGGCATTATTCCCCCTGAGAAAGCCATTCAGCGCCTTAGAAGGAACATTCTCCCCATCAAAGGCAATCTTCTTTGCGGGACCACGTTTCACCTCTTCACCATCATCCTGTTTGTCGGATATGTTTTTCACATGAACTCCAAACCGTCTCGCCGCATAAAAGAACTCTACCCCGTCATTTTTTATCCGTGTTTGTTCAAGCAGATTCGAAATTCCCTCTTTCATCTGCTTCTGTAAGGATTCAATTTCTGAAGGTGGAATTTCTTCGATCAGGATTTCCAGAATAAAATCATTGTTCATAATCTCTTGGCTCCTTTCAGCATTTATATTTTTCTTGATATCATTTACAATAATCAACCGCATTACTCTTTTCGCATCAGCGGGTACAGAGAATTTCTGAAGTTCTTTTTCATTTTTAAGAAGATATCGTTTTCGCAGACCTTTTTGATTCAGGTATATCATCATACTGTCATAATCATAACATGATGAATGTTGATTTAGGGATGATTCAGGGACACCTTCACCTAAAAACGAACGCTGATTAAGTCCATCATCAGCCTCTTGACCATCATTTTCATAACAATTTTCTACAATTAAAATTGGTTCTCGTTCCGCGTGGTCGTCATTTGAAAAGTAACTTTCATTCAACGCATTGGAAATAACGAGATCCGGTGAGGAATCGCCATTCGTCTTCCAGACAATGATCTTATTCATCCCAGCCATTTCAGTAAGCCACTGCATAAACTGCCTCTGCAGGACATTTATCTTCCGTGTATTTCTGAAATAACCATTATGAAACCTGTTTGCTATCCCACTCGTTATTGAGCGATAATCAGTCCAGTCAATCACTTGATAATGTTCGGAATAAAACAGGGTGTGAACCCCAAGAACAACTGCCCCAATGACAACAAACGAATCTGATACGTTAAATACGGCGAAATAATTAACGGACAGAAAATCGACAACTGCCCCCTTAAACAGCCTGTCTATCTGATTTCCCAGAGCACCCCCGATAATCGACCCAAAGGAAAAGGCCAACCAGGGTGATCTCCTGATAAATTTCAGTGAAATTAAAAAGACGATGAAAATGATTACGAATACCAACGGAACAAGGATGTGAGTAAATCCCTGAAACATTCCGAAAGAAATTCCGGTGTTCTTGACATTCGTAATCGCAATGAAATCACCAATAATATTTATCGTCTGATGTGGTTCAAGATATTCGACAATGATTTTTTTTGAAAGCTGGTCTAGAAATAAAGCCAATACCAACCAGAATGACATTAACGCCATAAATCAGTCCTTTTTCATTTTTGAGAAATAAACCAGTTCCTGTTCTATAAATTCATCCAGTTCACCATCCATAACCGCATCGGCATTTCCGGTCTCCGCATTTGTCCTGAGATCTTTCACCATTCTATACGGATGGAAAACATAAGATCTGATCTGATTTCCCCATGAAACATCGTTCAGTTCACCCTGAATACCCGATGCTTCCGCTTTCTGTTTTGCCAGTTCTATCTGATACAACTTTGCCATAAGAATCTTCATGGCCGTATCCTTGTTCTGATGCTGATTCCTCTGATTCTGACAGGTAACCACTATATTAGTCGGAAGATGTGTGATACGAACGGCAGATTCCGTTCGGTTTACATGCTGCCCACCCGCGCCGGATGCCCGATAAACGTCTATCCTCAAGTCATCCGGATTGATGTCGATATTGATACTGTCGTCCAACTCCGGCAAAATACTGACTGAAGCAAACGAGGTATGTCTTCTGCTGTTTGAATCAAACGGAGAGATTCTAACCAGTCTGTGAATCCCCTGCTCATGTTTCAGATAGCCATAGCAGTATTCACCCTTAACCAGTATGGTAACGCTCTTAATACCCGCTTCGTCACCCGGTTGCGATTCGATAATCTCGGTAGAAAAATTCTTTCTTTCCGCCCACCTTAAGTACATCCTCAGAAGCATCTGCGTCCAGTCCTGCGATTCAGTCCCGCCCGCACCGGCATGTATCGTTAAAAAGGTATTATTAATATCAAAACTGTCATTCAACAACATGGACAACTCAAAAGATCTGACTTCGCCCTTTAATTTCGAAAGAAATTCATAGAACTGATCCTCCATTCCTTCATCTTCTTCGGCGAATTCAAGCGCGACATCTGCATCTCCTATTGTATCATTTATTTTTTTTATTTCTTCCATTTGAGCCCTGATTATTTTTGTGTCCCTTAAAACTTCAGCTGCACGGTCTTTATCATTCCAGAAATCGCCTCCCGACATCTCATCTTCGAGTTCCTGAAGTTTTATCTTTGCCTCTTTCTCATCAAATACCCTTGAAGTCTCCTTAAACTTATCCTTCAAGGCATTCATTTCCGCCTTTTTTTCATACGGTATCATCTTTTCACCTCAAATCATCGTTTTACTTTAAAACGCTTCTTTTTATTTGCAGTCTGAGCATCCTGAGTCACCTTTCTTCTCTTCTGTCTGTTAAAAGTATCCATTTCATCGTGCGTATACTGGAGGGAATCAATCTCTTTCTGCGCTTTCTCCGATGCCTGTTCCGAATTCGTTCTGGCTACTCTCAGCAGCATGGACGCCATATCATCATAAATCAAATCAATCATCTCGTCAAACAACCGGTTGGCCTCTCGCTTAAACTCCATCTGTGGATCTTTCTGACCATAGGATCTGAGGTTGATTCCCTCTTTTACCCTTTCTATGTTTTCAAGATGTTTACGCCATCTTTCATCCACTATTCGTAAGAGGAGAAATTTCTGTAACCCGCTGAAATCCTGCCCCACTTCATCTTTTTTCTCATTATAAAGCCTGTAGATTCTTTCAAAACAATCCTGTTCCAGTTCATCGGCGGTATTATATTTTTCTATCCTGATAAAATCGGTATCAATCGGGAAAAGCGCCAGTGACTTTTTTAGTCCGTCTATATCCCAGTCACTTCCGTTCGCATGTTCTTTAACCCTTCTGCTTATAACCTCTTCATAAATCTCCTTCAGGTGACTTGAAATATCCTCTTCACCGAGAATCCAGTCTCGGTGTTCATAAATGGCCTTTCTCTGCGCATCCATTATCGTGTCAAGCTGCAGAAGATACTTTCTCATGGCAAAATGCATCCCTTCCACTTTTTTCTGAGCCCTTTCTATGAGATTTGTCAGCATGGAATGATGAATCGGTTCGCCCTGTTCGAGTTTTAAGGCATCCATGATACCACCGATACGCTCGCCACCGAACACACGAACAAGATCGTCTTCTACAGAAAGATAGAACTTTGACGCACCATTATCCCCCTGTCTTCCACTTCGTCCCCTAAGCTGATTATCTATTCTTCTTGCTTCATGCCGCTCTGTTCCAATGACATAAAGCCCCCCCTTCTCCTTTACCTCATCACTGAGCTTAATATCGGTTCCTCTACCGGCCATGTTGGTAGCAATCGTGATAGCCCCTTCTTCTCCGGCACGTGCGACGATTTCCGCTTCACGTTCATGATATTTTGCATTCAGCACTTCGTGTTTGAGACCAAGTCTTGTCAACGACTTACTGATCAGTTCACTCTTTTCTATCGAAGTGGTGCCAACGAGAACCGGTTGGCCCTTTTCATGACTGGCCTTGATCTCTTTGATGATAGCGGCATATTTTTCTGTTTCCGTACGGTAGATCTCATCATCATGATCTTTTCTTGCAATTGGCATATTGGTAGGAATAACAAGAACATTCATATTGTATATCTGATCAAATTCCTCTTCTTCAGTCTTGGCAGTACCGGTCATCCCCGCAAGTTTATCATACATCCTGAAGAAATTCTGGAAAGTGATGGTCGCGTATGTCACCGATTCTTCTCTGACCTTGACGCCTTCTTTCGCTTCAAGCGCCTGATGAAGTCCGCCACTGAATCTTCTTCCGGGCATAAGCCTCCCCGTGAAAGAATCAACGATAACGATTTCCTCACCATCCTGAACGATATAATCCACTTCATTTTTGTACATATGCAATGCTATCAGTGCGTTATTGATATGATAAAGATTATCGATATTCACCGGATCATAGAGATTGTCTATACCAAGCAGCTTTTCTGCCCGGGCAATACCTTCATCAGTGAGGTTACAGGTTCGGCTCTTTTCATCGATCTCATAATCCTTATCCCCGGTAAATTTCAACGCCATCCTTGCAAACTTGGAATAGGTAATTTGAGTTCCATGACTTGGACCGGAGATGATGAGAGGGGTTCTCGCCTCATCGATCAGAATACTGTCAACTTCATCTATGATGGCAAAAAAATGTGACGGCTGACTCTTGGCCGCTGTTTCGTAAACCATATTATCTCTGAGATAATCGAATCCGAATTCGTTGTTAGTCCCATAGACTATATCCAGTTGATAAACATCTCTCCTTTCTATCTGAGTCAGCTTTGTCTTATAACCTACAACCGCCTCACCGTTATAATCAGAGGCATTGGGAAGTTCACCGTTAAAATCCTTCGGCCAGACTCTCACATCACTGTTAAAATTTGTTATGGCCTTCTCCTCATCATCCCATTCAACCCTGTAAGTGATTCCCTGATTATTAATGACTCCAACGGATAATCCCTGCGAGAGATAAATAGGGGCCATCCACTGCGCATCTCTTCTGGCAAGGTAGTCATTTACCGTAACCATATGAACCCCTTTTCCATAGAACGCATTAAAGGTTACCGGAAGGGTAGCTACAAGCGTTTTTCCTTCACCGGTCTTCATCTCAGCTACTTCAGCATTATCAAGGGTAATTGCCCCAATCATCTGAACGTCAAATGGTCTTTGACCAAGTGTTCTCTTGGCAATTTCCCTTGTAATTGCAAAAGAGATTTCTCGGTTCTGATTATGCCCTGGGAAAGGACCTTTACTGTTTTCCGCCTCTTTTTTCATCTCACTTCGAAGTCTATCTATGTCTGTTTTCAACTCTGCATTCGTCTTATTTGAATAATCGGCTTCCAACGCATTTATTTTTTTTACAATCTCCCTGTATTTTTTTATTTCTTTTTCATTCTTATCAAACATCTTAGAAAAAAAACCCATTACTCTCAGCTCCTTAATTTAAAAAACCCTGAACAAATCTTTTTTGATTTTATCATCAATATACGAAAAATGGTAAATCTTAAGCGAAGAAACATCAGGATGATAATTTTGATCGAGTACCTCAGCTGTAAGAAGCATATTTCTTTCAAATTTTGTCATGATATCCGCTATGACCTGATTATTCGTATCGATCTTCTGTAGTTCAAAATTTGAAATAATAAAAAATGTATCATAAAGCGAAAGATAATACTCATCGGCAAAAGGTTTGATTTGCTCCTTCGAATTCAACCCCCATGAGGAAATATATCTTTTCCACTGATCATCTTCCATCAACGCCTTTGAACAGTTGAATCCAAGCATCCACTTCAATTCATCCGAAAAGAAAAAGGTATAAAGCGTACTCATCTTGAGTAGTTCAAAAACAGAAAGCCATTCATTAATCGATGAATGCACTTCAAAATAATCATAAAAATAATCTTTCAGATGATTAGCGGAATTAATCTCAAAATAAGTGGGGCTATCAAATTTAAACGGAATATAGATATTATTTAAGAGAAACTGGGAATTTTCTCCGGATTCGATCAGATTTTGTCTGTCACTGATCATCTCTTTTTTTTCAAAATTCAAAAAGGAATAGGCATTTGTTACTTCTATGTTCTCCTGTCTACTTTCAGAATAGAAGATAACATCTTTTGAAAATTCATTTCTGTTCAAAATGTGTTGAAACTGCTCTTCAAGATACCTTTCATTTCCTGAAAAGGCGACAAACTCACCAACAGGTCTCGAGCTTATTTTAAAATCCGATAAAACGTTCATCAATGTCTCAAGACCTTCAAATTGTTCTATGCAGATCACGTTGTTTTCATACACTTGAAAAAAGCTATTTAAAAAGCCTTCTGAATCGAATAAATAGGATAAAAAATCCTGGAAATCAAAGGAGTTTTCCTCATCGGTGATGATAATAATTCTTGAATTAAAGAAGGATTCCAGAAGCTTTCTGTCAAGATTGTATTGCAAAGATGCTTCTTCTATCAGGTTTTTTATTGAATTTTCTACGTTAAATTCCTTTATTGCTTTATACAACCCCTTGATATTCTCAAATCCAAGTACCCATGAAGAAGGTGCGTTATAATACAATACCGTTCCGGCTTCAGAAGACCATGGGATAGCATTTGAAAAACCATAAGTGGATAGCAAAAAGATAAAAAGATAAACCAACAAAGCAGAACGACCTGAAGGAAAATCCTTCAGGTCATTTATTTTCTTTTTCATTTTTTCTTGCCGTTTATCAGAACATCTGTCCGTAAGCAAATGAAATGCCACCCCATTGCGGTCCATCATTACCCCATAGTGAAGGAGAAATATCCCATGGGATATCGAGTCTCAAAACACCAAATCCCGGTATATTGAATCTTACACCAAAACCTATGCTCGAGTAAAGTTTTGAATTTGAAATATCTGTAAACTCATCCCATCCAAAGGCATTGTCACTGAATGCCGCAAACTCCACGCCAAGCGAATTCATATTTACAAACTTGTATCTGTACTCGAGATTCAAGGCACTGACATAATCCACACTAATACCACGCGCATAGGCAATTCCCCTTATGAACATATTGTTACTCCCACCTATCGTATAATTAATCGGATTTCCTTCTTCCCATGGTATCTGAGCAGAGATAAATCGTCCGGCCAATACATGATTTTCAAAAGGCGACCAGTAACCGCTGATGGATTCATAAATCTTGAACCAATGCTCGGTAACAAAGTCAAAGGGGAGCGAATAATCGGCCCTCGTCTTAAACAGAAGACCATAGTTCGGACTGAAATAATTGTCCCTCGTATCATACTGATAGCTGACTCCCCAGATCGAAGTAATCCCTTCGGTAGAAATCTGATCCGTCAGAGAGGCATTATCCGTACTGTAATTGTAATTTTTAAACCTCCCCCACGTGAAATCAGTTCCGATTGTCTGGAAATCATCTATCCTGTAACTCATATTTGGCTTGATTGTAAAATCTTCCGATTCATAGGTAACCGTAGTAGAATTGGCCGTATCCGTTGAATTATCTATCGTAAGTGTTTTGGAATTAAAATTTTTCCCATAGGTAATATCTATTCCGGCATCAATAGATGATGAAAAAACGCTCGCAACACTATAGCCCAACCCTATGCTCGGATATTTTCCAAGTGTAGTTGAGACATCTATGGATTGTCCCTGTCCCATCGGATTTTTCAATCCCAACCCTATCTTTCCATAAATATTCTGAATAAACGACTCCCCACCTATCTTCGGATCAAAGGTAACGTTGGTTTTAAACTCTATATTATTTTCGAGCTCTTTCAGATTAATCAGGATTGTAACAGCCGTAGAATTAGCGGACAACCCGAGGGGTTCCAAATTGATAGAACCAAAATATCCCGTCTTATTCAGGTTGACATAGGTCTGCTGTAGATCTTTTAGCGTAATGGCATCACCCGTTTCAAAGGCAATCTCTCGTCTGACAAGGTCCTCTCTCGTCTTGGTAAGCCCCTGTATCTTATAATCGGCAATAAAACCTTCCGATATTTTAAAGACCAGTTCTCCCGTCTGAGAATCATACCTTGGTGTAACGACAATCATCGGATACCCGGCATTTTCATAAATTGCCTTTATCCTCTGTGCATCCCTTAAAACATCGATCAAGACCGTCTGTGTTTCATAGGTTGACCTGAGATTTTTCGTCAACTCAGAGCTGACTATCAAGGTATTCCCCTGAATCGTCATTGAATTGATCGGCATATTCTCGGGAACAACCGGATTCAATTTCAGATCAATAACCAGATTTGTAACATATTCTCCACTTTCAAGCGGTTCCGGAAAGTTCTCAAAATCAATATTTGTCTCAGAACTGATAAGACCCGTATTAAACAATCGCGATAAAGCCAACTGAAGAGTAGAATTTGAAGGGTAATAATTCTTCTTCAGCAGGAACAACTTCCAGAAATCCTGAACATAGTCTTTTACATACTTAAGATCCAGAAGTTCCTTGACCTCTTCATAGGAAATATCACCAAATTCACCCTGAAGAACGAAATCATAAAGACCATATTCTATGACGGAAATACGCAGATTTCCCCCTGGTAAATTGACGCCGGAAGATGTGTTTTCTATGTTATTTCTGATCTCTATCAATTGATAACCGGCAACGAGAAACTCGTTTTTTATAGAATTTTGTGTCCTTATCAGTTTTTTATAATTTAATGCCTTCCCCTTTTCTATCATGATGAGATCTTCCAGTGCTTGCTGTTTAAGAAGTTCCGGACCGTTGACGGACAATTCTACTTCGTTCACCATAGGGTATTCTATGACTTCTATGGTCAACAGCTTAGAATTACCAACATAATCACTCATGTAATATTTTACATCCTGAAAATATCCCATGTCCTTAATATTGAAAATATCCCTCTCGATATCCGCGTAATTAATATCACTGCCTTCCTGACACTTTGTAAGTACCTGTATGATTTCTTCGGTCTCAATCGTGAGATTTCCTTTGATCTCCAGTAAACCAATCTTAATACTGAACGCACTCCCTATCAAAAGTAACAAAGACAGCAACAATATAATATTCCTTTTAGACTTCAAAAACGTTCCCCTCCCATAAAATCCATAAATTATATTTTTCTGATTATTTTTGGTAAAGCAGCTTCAGATTTCCTGAATATTTTCTTATCATATATCGCAGTTGCTATGTACGTTGCGAACAGGGCTACAAGTGAAACGGCGACTGCAGTATATTCATTTACCTTCATAGGGATAAGCAGGAATAAAAGGATCGAAAGAAAGATGATTAAAGGGATACCATAAACGATAAATGAAATTCGACTGACCGAGATTTCCGGAAGACTAAACTCGACGATATCCCCTTCATTCAGTTTTTCTCCGGATGCATTTAATGCCTTAAAACTGAATTCATTCTTCACACCACATAAAACCCTGGAATTACAGTGTTGACAAGCCTCAGGCCTTATCTTTTTTAAGATGATATCACTCTTTTTGTCATTTTGGTTTACAACTTCAACAATCGCAGTTTCCTTCATAATTCCCCCAACTCAGAATTTAATCGTACAGCCTATTCCCGGTTTAAAACAATAATCCTGATAATCAACACGGAATGAAATACAATATTTGTTTCCGAATTCAAGCCCCGGTGAAAAAAAGATATTATCCTTTGAAAAGCCATAGTTAATAAACAATAATCCAAATGAATTGTAGGCTTCCCACACCAGATCTGCTTGTTTAAAATCATACTTCACACTGATTCTGTCAAACCAGTCGTTACTCTTCAGTGTACATCCTGCAATCAGACCATCATCATAACCCACATAAAGGTTCATAAACCAGAAAAATGAAAACTCCTGGAATATTGAAAGACACAAATTATCCAACGAAATGATTTCATCTGATAAATAATCTGCTCCTATGGCAAGTGATCCAAGAAAAAATTCAGGAAATACCCCCGACAGTGAAATTCTGTTGCTGTTTCCCAGCGAATATCTCAGAGTAAACCAGAGATAATCTTTTAACGGGATCCAATCACCTTCATTGTAGAGACGTTGGAATTCATGAATTTTATTCACATAATTTTGAATACGATTATCAGATAACGGATTACTCCCCGAATCACTTATCTTCTTTGTACCGTAAAAACCGATATGATAAGCCCCAAGCGCCATATCCATATTACCAAAAGTCGTTTTATATCGAGTTAACAGATTGAGAACTTTTTCTGAATTATATGGATTGAAAGGATTTAATATCCCTATCTCTTCAGCCAAAAATGGTTTCATCTGAAAAGGTCCCAAGGCATTGGACGATGAAACGGAGTGAACGATGAAAGACGATTCTGTCTGCATCAATCCCGCCAACATCGGGGAATCCACATGATATCCAAAAAACGTATCCGTTAGAATCCTTGTACTGAATGAACAATCCAGACTTCCTTCCGAATAACCCAACTGAATCTGAGGCTTCTGCTGATAAAGCACCTCATTTGGAAAGAGGTAGGCATATAAATAACCAACACATAGAGACAAAAGACAAAGAATTATATACTTTTTATCCATTTTCTTATTGCTTCTTTTATACTTTCAGGAGGTCTCACGGAAGCATCTTCCCCTGCACAATGCTTTAAGCCATAGGATGAAAATTCCTTTTCAAAAGTATACTCAGGTTTTACTGGAACGAACTCCATTCCCATATGATGGGCATAAGTGAGCATTGATTTCAAACAGGATTCACCACCTCCGTTGATATCGCCAACAGTTGTATATGCCATCATTTTTTTTGAAAAAAGCGAACTGTTCCCCCAGAATTCACAGGTATCGTCCATAAAAGTCTTTATCGCCCCCGAACACAAGCCAAAATAGGTAGGAGACCCAAAAATGATAACGTCGCTTTCAAGCATATCTTCAGGTTTTACGATCTCAACCGATTTTATTTCATCATAATATTCGTTGATCAAATTAATCGTGGATTTTAAAGTATCGATCGACTCGTCCCTAACCCTTTTCAGAGTCGCCAAATGTCCGGATTCACTGATGATATCTTCAAAATATCTTGCCATCAGATAATTATTTCCCGTTACACTGTGAAAAATGATTAAAAATCTCAAAATACCACATCCTAAACCAAGAATCTGCGTAAAATCTGCCTTTTTATTATATACTATATCAACAAGAAAATGGCCGAAAGGAGAGAAAATGAAAAAAGTAAGATTATCCGGTAGAAAGAGGATAGAAGACTTTCTTCTTCTTCGTTTTGAACACGATGAACCTATAGAAATCAAGCCCGGGCAATTTTTAATGCTAAAAAACCATACCGAACCGGTTCTCGCAAAACCATTTTCGGTTCTCGGCGCAGAAAAAAACGGATTTACCATGTTAATAAAGGTAATTGGTCGCTTTACAAATTATCTATCAGAAGCGTTGATCGGAGAAGAATTCTTTGCCCGTGGCCCCTACGGGGTCCCCTATGCAGAAAAACTAGATTTATCCAGAAAATACATCGTAATAGGCGGAGGTTGTGGGGCAGCACCCATGATTCATTTTTCCGACACATTCTCCCAAAATACGGAGAAGTTGATTTTAGGTTTCAAAACGGAAAACCTCTCCCGTTTGTTAGAAGGATACGATATAGTAGCCGAGGAAAAAGACGGGATGAACGTTGTCGATGCACTTGAACACCATCTTGAAACGAGGACTTCTATCGATGTTCCTCAGGTTCTTGCCTGTGGAAGTATCGCCATGTGTAAGGCACTTGATGATAAAGCCAAAGAGCTCGGAATAAAGCTTTTCGTTTCGCTCGATGAAAGAATGGGGTGTGGGATCGGTATGTGCAAAGGCTGCCCGGTAAAAACAACACGGGGTATCCAGATGGTCTGTAAGGATGGACCACTTTTTGATAGTGACGAATTACTTCTGGATTGGTGAGAATATGAATAAAAACAGATTAACAACAGAATGCTGCGGTATAAGATTCAAAAATCCGGTTTTGACCGCTTCCGGTCCGGCAGGAAACGGTGAAGAGCTCTCTTCTCATATTAATCTCTTTCAACTTGGCGGATTTACCTCAAAAACTGTGACATTGAATCCAACAGAAGGAAATCCGCCACCCAGAATAGTTGATGTTTATGGGGGGATAATCAATTCCATCGGTCTTCAGAATCCGGGTTTTTATGATTTTATGACAAATAATATTCCATTTCTTGAAAGGATAGCTATTCCCTCTATCGTCAGTATTGCCTCAAATTACGCCGATGAACTGGAAATCATGACAGAAGAACTGAACAAAACTGATGTTAATATCATAGAGATCAACTTCTCTTGTCCCAATGTGGACAAGGGAAAGGAACCGATTGGAAGTCATCCGATGAAGATATTCAATACCGTCAAACGGCTTAAGACACTCTCTTCTAAGCCGATATTTGTAAAATTCGGTCCGGCAGACGATATTCTCTATCTCGTAAAGGCTGTAAATGATGCGGGAGGGGACGGGATTGTCCTTTCAAATTGTCCCAGGGGGATGAAGATCGACATCAACAGGATGAAGCCTATTTTAAAAAGAGATTTTGGCGGATTCGCTGGTCCAGCAATCAAACCGATCACACTGCATCAGGTCTATCAGGTTCGAAAACACTTCCCGGAAATCAACATTATCGGAACCGGCGGGATTATGAACGGTGAAGATGCGCTCGAATACATCATGGCAGGTGCTAATCTCGTTGCAATAGGATTCGGTGTGATGGTGGATCCAGAAATCCCTCTTGTTGTTATCAGAGAAATGGAGAAATTTCTGATCGAAAAACGATTGATGCTTGATGAAATCAGGGGGATCGCCCAAAGGAAATAACAGGATAGATACCCCATGATGTCAATACAAAACGGGAATAAGCAAATATAAATATTGAAATTCATTAACTGTTATGTAAAATTCTTACGAAATACAGAAAACGCATGTTATGTTTCTATGAGATATAATTGCCTATACAATTTCCACAAAGACTACTGATAATCAGAAAAACAGTACGTTAAACTATGGGGTCATAAGGCCCCATAGTTTCATTCGACAGGCTCCAAACTCTGGAAATGACAATTTCAACGATGGTAATTAAGTCGAGTCCTGTATAAATATCTTGTATCACAATCACTTTTTCCAATTTTCTTCTCTTTGCTATCTAACACCGGAAATTTTTCACAGATGGAATTTTCCTTCCGCATCAGAAGTGAAAATGGCCGTTTTAACAACCGCATCTGTATTCAAAGGCCCGTAAATATGGGGATAATCCTCATTCAGATCATAAAGATCCTCATAGACTACTTTGGACTCCACTTTTCCCTCGTCGATATAAAGGAGCAGAAGTTCTTTTTCTCCCGCATAGTGTTTATCAGCCACTTTACAAACCTGATGCTCCAAAGAGCAATGAATAAAGCCCTCTTTTGCAAGCGATTCATTTTTATAAATTCCCTCTTTTTTTGCATTTTCCCAATCTTTTTCTCCTACAATATGTAAGATCATTTCTTCACCTCTATTTAATAATTTTCGTTCATTTCGCCTGATAGGATCTCGGATACAAGTTTGGCATCGTCTATTTCATCATATCTGTGTTTCCCCAATACACTGAATGGCAGTAATCCCAATGCCGTTAAATTGATGATCTCAAGAATATCCGGATAATAATCAGCAATTTCCTTCAGACTATCCGATTCAACGAGGACTACTTTTTCTGTCTCCTTGTCCACCTCATCCTGCCATTTTAAAAAATATCGGTTCACCGGCTTCTTATTTCCTATCTGTTTTCTGCTGAAAAAGATGGCATCAAAAGATTCAGATTCTCCACTGACGGGAACACAATATCGCCATCCACGTTCCTTACAGATTTTTATCAGCATTTCAGTCATCAGAACCACATTTCCGGTTGCCTTCGTTTCAACGACGAGCTTTTCTACCGGTAAATAAAAAACCGAGAGTTCAAACCGCTCTTCCTTTTCCAATCCGATTTCATCAAGAAAACCATCTGGATAATAACGATATTCGATTTGACTGGCTTCAAAGTATTTTTCCCATCTTTTTATTTCTTTATCCGTCATTTCTCCTCCCCCTGGATTTCAATTTCAAACTCTTATCCGCTCCCTCAAAGATTATACAGTATCTATCCGGTAAAACCGCTTCTCAAAAACCCGACTATATCAGAGTATGATATAATCGCCCGATGAGGTGACAAACAGTTGAAAATAGAATTCTACAGCGAAGATGAGATATCCGAAAGACTAATTAAATATGTGACCTTACTGACTTTTCAAGAGGGGAAAATGGTTCTTGTCAGACATAGGGAAAGGGAAACCTGGGAATTTCCCGGAGGGCACAAGGAAGCTAACGAAAGCTGCCGTATTGCAGCTGAAAGAGAACTGTATGAAGAGACAGGTGCTATTAAATTTAAAATGGACGCCTTGTGTATCTTTAACGTCATTCAGAACGGAAAGGATTCTTTCGGTAAATTTTACTCTGTTGAAATAGAAGAATTCGGAAGCTTACCCGATTTTGAAATACAGGAAGTAAGGCTCTTCGACAAATTACCCGGGAAATTGACCTATCCGGAAATACAAACGGCACTGATAAAAAGAGTTTCTATAAAAGAAGCATTCTGAATCCGGTTTATTCTTTTTTCAGATAAAATGACCAGGTTTTGGCATTTCCTTAGTCATCCTCAACGACGATCCTCGCTTTCGTACTTTTAGAAAGCGAAACTTCACTCAGTCGATTCAGAACAACGGCTCCTCCTGTTTTGTTAGAAGACGATTTATACCAGTAATAACTGCTCGTCGATCCTTCTCCATAAACCAGACCACCCTGTTCATAATACTCTTCCGGAATAGTCTCAGAAAGCAGCTGATAGACTTCTGTTTCATCGAAAAGGAGTTGAACTCCGTGTACACCGTATCTGCTGTTCCTGCCATCAAACCCATCACATTAAACCAGGTGTATCAGGTCAGAAGACATTTCCCAAATCTTGCAATCATCGGAACGTAAGGGATAATGAATGGTGGTAAAGAAAAACACCTCTGCTGAAAAAATAAAAGGAATTGCGCAGAGAAGATAATCTTGTAAGACATAAAACCTTCTCTGAAAGAATGTTTTATGTTAAAATGTTTTGTACTGTAAAAGTTTATAGATAAACGAAGAGTGGTGATCTTTATGTTTGCTGAGGTTGTTGTGGTTGGTGCAGGTTTTTCGGGTGCCGTTTGTGCAAGACGACTGGCTGAATCTGGAAAGAATGTCTGCGTAATTGAACGTCTGAATCATATAGCAGGACATAGTTATGATTATAAAAATGAATACGGAATCACTGTACATAAATACGGACCTCATATCTTTCATACAAATGAAAAGAGTGTATGGGATTTTATAAAACCATTTTCAGATTTTCATCATTATCAACATCGTGTTCTGTCCTACGCTGAAGGTAACCTGTATGAATTCCCGATTAATCTTGATACAATCAATCAGGTATTTGGAACACATTTGAACATAAATGAAGTAGAAGATTTTTTAAAAACAGAAATCAAAAAGTATCCCGTCGATCCCACCGATGAAAATTTTGAGACGGCCGTTATTTCTCAGGTTGGAGAACATCTTTACAACTTGTTTTTCAGAAATTATACTCTAAAACAGTGGGAAAAAGAGCCAAAAGAACTCAGTTCTCAACTGGCAAAGCGAATTCCAATCAGAAAAAACAGAGATAACCGTTATTTTTCAGACAAATATCAGGGCATTCCCGAAAGAGGTTATACTCATCTGATAAAAAATATCCTTAATCACCCGAATATTTCAGTTCTGACGAACACCGATTATTTTTCAGTTTCAGATTCTCTTTCACCTTCTTTAACCATATACACCGGAGAATTGGATCGTTATTTTGATTATAAATACGGTAAACTTGAATACAGATCACTTGAACTGGAATTTAAAAACTACGACAGAGCATTTTATCAAAATGTTGCTACCGTTAATTATCCCAACGATTATGATTGGACCAGAATCACTGAATTTAAACACTTTCTCAACGAATCCTCAGAACAGACAACCGTTTGTTTCGAATACCCAAAAGCGGACGGAGAACCTTATTATGTTGTTATGAACGATGAAAATCTGAAGAAGAGAGAAAAATATATAAAAGAGGTGGAAAGACTCGAAAAAACAGGAAAGGTGTTCTTTGTTGGACGACTTGCGGAATATAAATACTACAACATGGATCAGGTAATTCTAAGGTCTCTGCAGAAAACAGAAGAATGGTTGAATCATTTAACAAATAAGATGTGATATCGATATGAAAATAGAAAAAAAATACATCACTTATACGATTCTGGTCATCATTTTTGGCTGTCTGACTTATATCCTCATCGCTTTATTAATGGATTTTGATAAAATCAAACAGGCCTTTATGGATTACAGATATGAATATTTTTTCTTAGCCGTCGTTTTAATTGCAGCAACCTGGGTCCTTGAAGGCTGCATGTTGAAAACAACCGTGGCCGGGATAAAGAAAATACGATTCAGAAGCGCTTTTAAAATAGCCATAACCACACAGTTTTTCAATCTGATCACGCCATTTTACACCGGAGGTCAACCCTTTACGATTTATTACTTTTCAAAAGAGGGAATTGATTATGAACAGTCATTTGCAGCAATTCTCTATAAATCATTCACCTTTCAAATCGCTATATCACTACTTGGTTCAACTTGCCTTATGTTGAACTGGAATAAACTCTCTTCTGTCACCTCTGGTATTGCCTTAACCAGTGTCATCATCAATTTAGGAATAGCCTTTTTGATGCTTTTTTTAGGAAAACACCGGAAAACTGTAAACTTTCTCGTCAATATCATCCTGAATCTGTTAAAAAAAATCCGTTTGTTAAAAAATTATGAGAAAATAAAAATTAACATTAATAACAGAGCAATGGAATTTATCAATATGTTCGAACAATTCGGAAAAAAGAAGGATTTATTTTTTAAATTAACCCTATTGAACCTCATCAATTACTCACTGTATATTATCTCTGCCATCATTATCCTTAAAGGCACAGGTATAAATATAAATCCCGAGATCTTTTCAAGAACCTTATTACTCAACATTTCTTCAAGTGTAATCCCAACTCCCGGGACAGCAGGAGGCGTTGAAGGTTTCTATTTTCTCTTCCTGAAATCACTTGTCAATCTCAACATTCTCACTCTCACCGTGTTCCTTTGGAGACTTGCCTCATATTATCTGAATATATTTTTCAGCGGTCTCTTTGTTTTCTTCGGGATTATCAGAAAAGAAGACAAAGAAGGATAAACTCAGAAGAAATCAATATCAAAGATTCGCCCTTCCTTCAACTTTTCAATAACTTCATCATTTACAGAGAATTTGTATTCGACCGAAAAATCAAAATATGGAGAAGTACCATTTTTACCTGAAACAAGGCCCTCATTCTCAATAAATGTAGTTCCAATGACACCTTTTACGGTTATTTTAGGCGAAATATTCCATGCACCACTGATTCCAATAGTAGTCTCTTTCTGTAAAACTTCATCATCAAGCCATCTGAATTGATCCTGCTGTTGCCAATCAGGCGGTAAAGGTGAAAACGGATCCCTATGACCAAAAACAAGGTATTCTCCATTTAAACAGACCTCAACATTTTCAAAATAATGCGTATATTTCACATTTACCGCTGCGTTGTTTTCTCCATATTTATATCCTATAAGATTATATTCCATGGGAAGCTCGGAATATTCTTCATATCTGACATACTGATAGGGGTATTGCCCTGTCTTATGAAAGGTATAACGGCTGGCACCGGCAAATTCAACCTGAAACAAACCATCTTCCAAATAAACATCAGCACCCGTATCCCAAGCTACCTTTCTAACACCGGCACTCTCCTGACTCCAACTCCAGTCATCTACAAGTACTTCTGAAAAGATTCTGAAAAGAGGATATTTCAATTCGATAAAGCCGCCTAACATGCAGTTATCGTTCTCAGGACTATTCCATGGAGCATTCTTAGTGCTTCTAATATCTTGTGATGTAATATAATTTAAGGGAGAAAACAGATAATACAGATCATAATCCCTCCCCATAAAAAGAACGGATTCTTCAAAGCCAATACTGAGAAAATCAAAAGGACTAAATGTTGTTTTTCTGTAATAAACGGATTTTGCAGTCTGAACATTCTCACTGTTTAGCGGATTGACAATCGCCGTTCTTAAAAACAATAAATCCTGCTGAAAAGTCACCCATTCGAATGGACGAAATACCGTTTTAAGTGAAGGATAGGGAGAATTATTAGAAGAAATAAAGAGAGGATATTCACTGCCAAGCCCTTCGTTCAAGTCCTGAAGACCAACAGAAATTTCAAATTCCGGTATGGAATAGGTTAAGACACTCTGTCCGAAAGGATAATACGTATCCTCGAAAAGCTTCACTTTCTGTGGCCACAACAGCTTTATATCACCAATCTGGTAATTCGTCTCAAGCATTTCAGCATTGAACGTAAATCCATTCCATTCTGCATCCACGCCCAATCCCCACATCATCCCGGGTTCAGTGACAATTTGATTCTTCTTCGCTTCAAAAAAGGTATACAGATCAATAGTATAGCCGAAGACCTGTGACAAAAAAATATTCAT